>ERZ1090868.713-NODE-713-length-18453-cov-6.637624_pt1 | contig 18453 bp, 19 predicted proteins | sample MGYA00478475_ERZ1090868 | MGnify/ENA primary metagenome ERZ1090868 (study PRJEB33644, sample SAMEA5815747) | chicken gut metagenome | biome: Chicken; feature: Gastrointestinal Tract; material: Caecum | place: Ireland | collected 2019-01-01 | study: A study of the...
ATCCGAACCCGTCCCCCACAGGGAAGAACTGGTTCGGATTATATTGGTTTGGTGCAGATGGTGGGACTTGAACCCACACGCCCTTGCGAGCACTAGCACCTGAAGCTAGCGCGTCTGCCATTCCGCCACATCTGCGTGGTTGATCATTTTTAATGTGGTGCGAGTGACGGGACTTGAACCCGTACGCCTTATGAGCACACGCCCCTCAAACGTGCCTGTCTACCAGTTCCAGCACACTCGCGTCTGTTTTCGAGTCGCTTTCCTCGGCGACGTATTATATTATACGCGCTCTTACAAAATTTGTCAAGCGCTCAGATGAATTTTTTGACAGATTTCTTCTTTCCTTTTCCGGCAATCCCCTTATATCAATAGCGGAGGCTCCGATTTGACTTTGCGGCCTCCGCTATCTCGTGTTTACTGGATGCCAAGCGTTCGGTACGAACCTTGGATGACATCAGCTTCTTTGGTCGTATCCCCTATCCGTTTACCGGCCAAAAAATGTCGCGATCTCCTTCATCCGATCGGACTGCCGGACATGGAACGGGCAGCGGCTGTCGCAGTGCCCACAGGAGACACAGTCAGATGCGTGTTTTTCCAACTTGGCATAATGATCTTCTGCCATGGCATCGCCGATCTTGGCCAAATCATAATATTTGTTGAGCAGCCCAATGTTCAGTCCCGCCGGGCAGGGAGCGCAATGATTGCAGTACACACAAGTACCGGTGACATCCTTGGGGGTAAATGTCCCGAGGATCGAGTAGTCCCGCTCCTCCGCCGAGGCGTCCAGCCAGGCCAGAGCTTCCTTCATATCCTGTAAGTTTCGGATCCCAGGCAGGACGGTCAGCACGCCCGGTTTATCCAGGGCATACTGAATGCATTGGACTTTGGTCAGCGCCTTTCCAAAAGGGGAGGTCTGATCATCCAGCAACTGCCCCGCAGAGAAGGGTTTCATAACAGAAATGCCAATCCCCTCTGCCTCGCAGCGGCGATAGAGTTCCATCCGCTCCCGGGCGCTGCCGATGCCGAACTCCCCATGTTGATAGTCATAGGCCGGATTGATGGAGAACATCAGCTGTTCTACCAGGCCGGTGTCCAAGATCTTCTGGGCCAGCTCCGGTGTATGAGAGCTGAGGCCGATATGCCGCACCACGCCAGCCCGTTTCAGTTCCAGCAGGTAGTCTAGCACGCCGTTCTCCTGGTACTCCTTCCAGTCCCGTTCCTCGTCCAGGCAGTGGATCATGCCAAAATCAATGTAATCGGTCTTCAGTTCTGTGAGCTGCCAATCCACTTGGCGTTTAACCGTGTCCAAGTCTGTCGTCCAGCCGTACTCGCCGCTCCCATAGTCGGCGCCAAAGTGGATCTGATAAAACAGATCCTGGCGCACAGAACCGAGCGCCGCTCCTACATAGGGAAAGGTTCTGGCCCCGGCAGTGGCGAAATCCAGATAGTTTACCCCATGTTCATAGGCGTACGTCAACGCGGTGGCGGCTTCCTTTTCTGTCGTATCCAAAATAGGGCCTGTGCCCACACCGATGACACTGATCTGATCCCCAGTCTTTGCGTGAACGCGATAGTTCATGTGATTTCCTCCTGTATAGAACGCCCTGCCATACGGCTTACGATGGCAGGGCCGTTTTAAATTGTTTGGCGGCTCAGACCTTTTCGGATAAGGCCCTGTGGCGCATAGCCGCTCGTGCCGTCAGCATCTTTCTTTGTTCTGCATATCTTAAATCGTCCGCTTTTTATCCCTATTGGCAGAAAATTACAAAAAGGCCCGCAGCACGTTCGTCACAAAGGACTTTATAAGTTCATAAATAGAATAATGTGTGTACTCCACATGGGCCAGTTTCATGGCTTCCAGCTGCTTGTCTGTGTGAGACGTATAGGGATAAACCCCAAACAGGAAGGGGAAAAACGCATAGAGGAAATCTTGGATCTGATGCGCCGTCAGGCTGGGAAACGCGTTCTCCAGACAACAGGTAACGGCCTGCAGCGCCCCGGCATACGACCGTTTAAATGCCACCAGGTTTTCCAATCGGCTGTTTACTTCCATGTCATAGAGATTCATCGACATCAGTTTCAGCATACAGCTGCGTTTCTCCAAGGTGTGGGCCAGTGCGTCCGCAAATTCTGCAGCAGACTGTGGGGCATCCCGCTGGGCGATCGCATCCAGGTCCGCGCTCCACGCCTCATGTTCCCGCTGAAGCAGGGCCAGGAAGATCTCCTCCTTGGTCTGGAAATAGTTATAGATTGAGGTCCGGGTAAACGAGGTCTTAGCCCCAATGTCCCGGATTGTGATATCCCGGAACCCCATGGTTTCATAGAGCGCGGCGCAGGCGTCAATAATCTCTTCTTTCCTGGCGTTGGTCAACGCATCTGATCCCTTTGGCATGGTAGCCTCACATTCCCATGGCAGCCTTCGCCCACGCCGCAGCGCCGCTGTTGACCAGCTTACCGCGCTTCCAGCTTGCCTTGGGGCAATGCTGCTGCAGGCTCTTTTCCGCCTTGCCGATGCCGCTGCCGCCCGAAGTAGCGAAGGGGATCACCGTTTTCCCAGAAAAGTCATAGCTTTCCAGGAAGGTATCTACAATCCGCGGCTCCACATACCACCAAATCGGGAACCCGAGAAACACTGTGTCGTACTGCTCCATATTCGCCACCGGCTCTGCAATGGCGGGACGGCAGGCCGTGTCATTCATCTCAACGGTGCTGCGGCTTTTCTTGTCCGTCCAGTTCAGATCGGCGTCTGTGTAGGGCTCTGCCGGGCAGATCTCGTACAGGTCGGCCCCCACAGCTTCTGCAATCTCACGTGCCGCGCGGGCAGTCACGCCGCTGGCGGAAAAGTATGCAACCAATGTCTTGTTCATTTTGCTCTCTCCCTTTCGTTACAGTTCAATTCGTTCATATTCCCGGGTGCCAAGGCCGAGCGCCGCGGCGGCCTCGATGGTATGGATACCGTTGCGGCTATTGACACGCTCCATGAAGTGTTCTCTGCCCGGATCGTTGGATTGCACGACGAGGTCAATGCACGCCTGGTCCAGAGCGACCGGGTCCAGGGATGCCAGCATCCCGATATCCTGCATGCAGGGATCTTCGGCGACCACACAGCAGTCGCAGTCAACCGACAGATTTTTCATCACGTTGATATAGGCGATTTTGCCCCGAAAGTGCTCTGCCACGCACATAGCGGCATCCGCCATTGCCTCCGGGAACACGACGTTGTCCGCATGCATCTCCCACGTCTTGAACCGGTCGTCGGTCTTGCCCGCAGAGTGGATAAGCGCCTTGCCTTTGGCGCTGGCACAGCCAATCGCCAGCTGCTTGAGCGCGCCGCCGTAACCGCCTGCCGGGTGGCCCTTAAAGTGCGCCAGTACCAGCATGGAGTCATAATTTACAATATGTTTCCCCATGTGGTCTTCCTTGAGGATCTTGCCGTTGGGGATGGGCCATACGACGTCCGGTCCCTCAGCGTCCATCAGATCCACGTCAAAATATTGCGTCCAGCCGTGCTCCTCCAGCAGCTTTCTGTGGGACTCGGTGTGGTCCCGCACGCCGCCGGCTGCATCGCCGTAAGCGGTATTGCACTCCACAATGGTGCCGTGCACCGCCTCCACCATGGGGCGCCAAAACGCCGGACGCAAAAAGTTCTGGTTCCCCTTTTCTCCGGAATGAACCTTTACGGCTACCTTGCCAGGCAGTTCTACGCCCAAGGCTCGGTATAGCTCCACGACCTTCTCCGGGGTGATTTCCCGCGTAAAATAGACCTTTGCTTTCATCACAGTGGCCTCCTCTCGCCCGATGTCTCTTGTACCATTGATCTTTCCGTTCGTATTGACACAATGTCAGCATCTGTACTATACCACCGTGCTGACATCGTGTCAATATGAATCTCTATTTTTTTCAAAAAATTTTGGCGGTAAGCAGGCCGGCTCCGCCGCCTGAAGCGGCTGCACGCGAAGCCATCCAGGTCAGCCGAAACCAATAAGCCGCGCCCCGCGCGGCCAGATCGCAGCCCGCTCTGCAAAGGAAAATCCCCCGGCAAACGCCAGGGGATTTGGTATCTGGAAAAAAGGCGGGGCTGACGCCAGACCTTTCGGCTCCGTCCATTTTTCTCTCATGTTGCCTCGCCCGCAAGCTACGGCATAAAGGGCCATTACAGTTCATTGATGGTATCTGTGATCGCTAGATGCCGTATCCGCTTAGACGGCGCGTAGGCCGCCCAAAAGGCTGCCCCCAAGTCAAATACCACAACCATACAGAGCAGCGGTATCGGTAAGCTCCACGCCGTGCCAAAATACGCTGTAATCAACCGCACATACAGATACCGGCTCAAAAGCAATCCGCCTGCACATCCCACTACAAGTCCAGAAACAGCGTACGTAAGCGCTTCCGCAGTGATCATGCGTGCGAGCTGGCTGCCATCCATCCCAACCGCCCGCATCGCGCCATACTGCCGGATACGAGCTGTTACGCTCATCGAAATACTGTTGATGATATGGAACAGCGTGATGATCGCGATAATTGCGAGAAAACTATATAACACAATCTGCGCAGCCAAGTAGGTCGCCGCATCCTCCTGGTTGCTCTGCCGTAAATCATCGAAAATGATATCGCTGCCAACCAGATTGTTGATTTGCTGGATCGTTTCATCGTCTGCATCAGCATCCAGCTGTATGCCTATCAGGCTGTAATTTGTCTGTCCTGTCAGCCATTCAAAGGTCTCAGCAGAGCAGATGACACTGTATTCACTGGGGTACACGCCGGAGGAGACCTCACAGGCAATGGTAACCTCCCTGCCGTCAACCTGGATCGTATCCCCAACCTGTAACGGATTGTCTTTGTTTCTGATCGTCATAACCTGTCCGCTGTCCCCATAGACGGCAGACAAATCCCCTTCGACTACGCTATCTGCTGTGCTGTCCAGCAAATAGTCTGTATAAGACATGAGATTCACATGGTCGATCCCTTCTCTGGAGGATGTGGCAGGGATATTGTCGAGGTATGCTATACCATAGGCATCTTCCACATGGGGAATCCCCAGGATCTCGTCCAGCAGGTTCGGCTCCAGCAAAAGCGTATTGGCATACCCGTTCAAAGTAACGTCCGGCTGCCAGGGCCGCAGGGACGGCACCAATTCGCGAGCGAAATCCAGTCCCACTGAGAAGCAAAGGAACAGGATAATGCTCAGAGAAAAGCTGGCCGTCATAAGGAACCAGTTTTTCTTAGAGGCGGTCGCATGATGAACGCCTAATGTCCATTCGACTTTTCCAAAAATCAGTCTTGCTGTATGACATGTTGCAGGGATTGTCTCACTGTTACCAGAAACAGCCGCCATTGGGGAAACCTTTGCCGCACGCTTTGCAGGGGCCTGCGCCGCCAACAGCACCGTCACAAGGCCCACCACCGCACCGCTTATCAACCCAATCGGGCTGAGCGCAAAGACCGGCGTGCCCGCGAACTCGCCACCAATTCCGTAGCGCAGCAACGCACATAAGGCCCATGTGATGACTGTACCCAAAACAAGGCCGATCGGGATCGCCGTTTTGCACCAGTTGAGTGCCTCCAGCCTTACAAATCGGATCACTTGCCTGCGGCTCGCGCCGATACAGCGCATCATGCCAAAAAACTTCGTCCGCTGTGCCACCTGACTGTTCATACTGCCGGAGAGCATCAGCACCCCAGCCAGCAGCACAACAATGAACAAGGCCGCCGCAATCCCATAGATATTTTTTACGGACTTATTACTGCTTTGGCCGGCCAGCCCCATGATCGCTGTGTTTTCACGGATACTGCCCTCCGGCAAGTCATACTGCGCCCGTATTTCAGCGATGGCATCGGCCGCCTTTGCCGCGCTCTGGAATTGTATAAAATAGGCCGGTGTATAGTCCGAAACGCCATTTTCATCCATCAGCAATGCAAAAGCTTTTTCCGTCATATAGACGGCCACCAGGTAGGTCTGCCCTTCGTAGTATTCCTGGTCATCGGAGCCAAAACCGGATATGGTAAAATCCGCATCTCCCGCCGGTGTCTGCACGGTCACGGAATCGCCCAACTGCACATCCAGCGCAAGTTTGGCATTGGAACTGAGCACCACTTCCTGGTCATTCTGAGGGAAAACGCCTTCCTGCATGCCATTGGTCAACTGCGCCAGATAGATTTCGTCCGTGCCATACAGGGCCGCTTTCCGTCCCTCGACCGTATAGGGCTGGTCTGCATCCGCGTTGAACACCGCTGACCCGCCAACGGCCGTGACGTCGGGACGACTGCCGATGTCTGCAGCAGCCTCTTCCGAGATATCGCTCACTTGGATGTGCCAACTGCCATGCCTTGCCTGCATGGCAGCCGTCTCGCCCCGGAGCGACATATCCGCGGCGCTAAACATGGTGGTCACAAGCAGCACAGAAATCATGATGCACAGGACCATCATCCGGTTTTGCCGCCTCCGTATCTTTGCCGAAATCGGGATCAGGCTCAAATAGCTTTTCATTCCCGGCACCTCCCGAAATCGGTCACCACGCCGTCTGACACCCGCAGGATGCGGTCCGCGGCCTGGGCAATGCTCTGGCTGTGGGTAATCATGATGATGGTCTGCTCATACATCCGGGAGGCTTCCTTCAACAGGGCAATCACCTCACTGGTGTTCTGGGTATCCAGGTTTCCGGTCGGCTCGTCGGCCAAGATCAGGGCCGGGCGAGTGATCAGCGCACGGCCGATCGCCACGCGCTGCTGCTGGCCGCCGGAAAGCTGACTGGGCAGATGGTGGCGGCGCTCTTTCAGGCCCAGCACGGCCAGCAGGCCCTCCTGGTATTCCCTATCGGGTTTCTGGTAGTCCAACAGCACCGGGAAGATGATATTCTGCTCCACCGTCAGCTCCGGGATCAGATTGAAGCTCTGAAAAATGAAGCCGATATTCCGGCGGCGGAACACCGTCAGGCTGCGCTCCTTCATCGAAAAAATATCCTTGCCGTCGATGAATACCTTGCCCGCCGTCGGCGTATCCAGGGCGCCGATCATGTTGAGCAGCGTACTTTTTCCGGAACCTGATTCGCCGACGACAACCACAAACTCACCTTTGGGAACTGAGAACGTGGCATGCTTCAAGGCATGGACGGCGGCCTCGCCTGTCCCATAGATTTTGGAGAGGTCCTGAACCTCTAGTAATTCCATATTGCGTAACACCTCTTTCTGTTTTGCTATAGAAAGAGTACCTCATCAACCCTACTGTATTCTGACAAACATCCTACAATTTTGTAGGATTTAGAAAATTGACGGTAAAGGTCGTCCCCATCCCCAGCGTGCTGTCCACCTCAATCGTCCCATTATGCTTCTCTACAATGGCCTTTGCCAGCGGCAGGCCCAACCCGATGCCCTGCGAATCTTTTGAAAATCGGCTGCGGTAAAACCGCTTGAAGATGTGAAGCAGGTCCTCCGGGTGGATGCCGCTTCCGGTGTCGCTTACGGTGATCTGGACAACCGACGCAAATGCGCGCCATGCAATGCGGATCGTATCCCCGGATTTGGTATGGTCAAAGGCGTTTTTCACCAGATTGCTGATTGCCTCGACCATCCAGGTCCGGTCGCAGACGAGGGTGACTTGCTCATTTCCTGAGAGGATGAGCGTTTTTCCCTGCTGCCGGGCCTGGCAGGCAAAATGCCGCTCAATATATGCCATCATATCCGCAACCTTTTGGGGCGATTTCTCCAATGTGATCGTCCCTGCATCCAATTTCGTGATTTTCAAAAGGCTTTGGACAAGGTTTTCGATCCGGTCCAGTTCCTGTTCGGTGAGGTCGGTAAATTCTTTGAGTTCCGGATTCTCATGCACCTCCTGCTGCAACAGGCCGTTATAGATATTGAGTGCGGCCAGCGGTGTCTTCAGCTGATGGGAGATATCCGAGATGGTATCTTTCAGAAAGGTTTTGGCGCGTCCCTCGTTCTCGGCATGGGCATTCAAGATCCCTGCCAGACAATTGACCTCGTGAAACAGACGGTATATGTCGCCTTCCTCATCGCACGCAATGCGGGCATTTCGGTCTCCGGCGATATATGCGTGGATTTGCCCGATGGCTCTATTTATAGTCCTGCTCTGCTCTCGAAAGTAGCAATACAGGGCGGCGAAAACAGCCAGCGCCATCAGTACGGCGGCCAAAGCCACAGAAATGGCGGCGCCCGGGCGCCTGAGGCAGATCAAGGACACAGATACTATGGTGAAAATCGCCACTGCCAACAGCACGCACAGGAAAAGATGCCTGATTTTTCGATCGGCCAGGATTTTCATGATGCGCCTCGGTCGGTTGTGCTCCATTTGTATCCCATGCGGCGGATGGTCACAATCTTTTTGGGGCTGGCAGGATGATCTTCCACCTTTGTGCGAAGCCTCCGGATGTACACGGTCAGCGTGCTGTTATCGATATATTTCTCGTCACAATCCCAAAGCTGACCCAAAATCTGTTCCGGTGAAAGCACGATATTGGGGTTTTGCATGAACAGGCAAAGCAGCTTGTATTCGCTGGCCGTCAAGTCCAGCGGCACTCCATCTTTGGTGACCTCCTGCCTGAGAAGCTGTACCCGTATGCCATTGGATTTTAGCTCCGGTTCGGCCTGTGTCTGGTCGAAGTTTCCACTGCGGCGCAGCAAGGCATTGACCCTGGAAAGGAAGACCGCCAGCTTGAAGGGCTTGGTGATATAATCGTCTCCTCCAATGTCCAGTCCCATAATCACATCCGTCTCCTCGTCTGCGGCAGTCAAAAACATGATCGGTACGCTCGAGGATGCCCGGATCTTCCGGCACAGGTCAAAACCGGAGCCATCCGGCAATGTCACATCCAAAATCACCAGATCATAGCGGCCGTTCATCCAACGCTGTTCAGCTTCTGCACAGGTGCGGGCAATTGTCAATTCATAGCCTTGCTTTTTGATCGCAAAGGACAGGCCATTGACTAAACTCAAATCGTCTTCCACAAAAAAAATATGCTTCATCTGTTGTCACCATCCTCATCGTCCCTGCTTTTTCGCCCTTGTACCGCTCGGTTGGGCGCTTTCGGGGGCTCATTTTCTGCCGCAGCCAGGATACGGCGGACATCGCTATACTTGCAAAATCTCCCCGCCTCGTCCGCGCGGTCTGGGACAGGGCATCCATGCACATGAAAAATACAGCCGTTCCTTACACAATTCAGAATGACGGGCCGGATTGCAGGGGGCGCGCTGTCACTGGCTCTATTATACTATGGCCGGCCGGTTTTCGGAACAGATGATTTGCAGACCTGTCTGGAAATGGCCGCTATTTCGGTAATGTGTCCACTTCCCCTTTCCAGGCCGTCGTGCGCAGCAAAGATACGGTTACAACTTGGCGCCTGCCATGGCGGCCATTTTGCTTTCTTTGTGCGCCTATTTCATGCGCTTCCGGTTGACATGTAACCGGTCAGAATGCTAAAATGATATCAGTGAAAACTTCGTACCACGAAATGGCTGTAAATGTGTCGTCCATGGATCGGAACTTTGATCCAGGCGGCCTACGCAGGCAATCTCTTAAAGGCCAGCCGGAGCTGTTATTTATTTACTTCACTCCAGCTTTTTTATGCCTGCGTTTCATCCTGCCGGTCATCCGCTGATACAGGATCGTCTGCTCCCTGCTGTCCTGTCTCGGCACAGATGGCTCCGGCTGCGGCCTATATGGCAGCCGCGCGCATGGGCATTGCGCGCCTCATCCATGTTTATAATTTTATCAGCCATATTCGCCAGGCATCTGCGCCAGGCCGAGCACAGCCCCGGTACCATTGAGAACTACCTGCGCCATGTGCGCACCTTTGCCGCATGGCTGGCCGGCAAGCCGGTGACCGAAGAGGCCGCTGCAGCGTGGAAAAAACACCTGCTTGACAAGGGCTACTGCCCCAACACCATCAACGCTATGCTGGTCGGGCTGAACCGCTTCTTTGACTTTGTGGGCTGGAAGAAGTATCAGGTCAAGGCCCTGCGCCTCCAGCGGCGTTTGTTCCGGGAGGATAGCCGGGAGCTGACCCGCGCCGAGTATGACCGCCTGATCGCCGCCGCCCGCGCCATGGGTCGGGAGCGTCTGGCCCTGCTCATGGAGGCCATCTGCGCCACCGGCATCCGCGTCAGCGAAGTGCCGTACCTTACCGTAGAGGCCGTGGAGCGCGGCAAGGCCGAGATCTCCCTCAAGGGCAAGATCCGTACCATCCTGATCCCCGGCAAGCTGCGAAAAAAGCTGCTGAAATTCGCCCGCAAAAACAAAACCGCCTCCGGTGAGATTTTTCTCACAAGAAGCGGCAAAGGGCTGTCCAGGAAGCAGCTTTGGGCGGAGATGAAAGCAATCTGCGCCGCGGCAAGGGTCGCGCCCTCCAAGGTGTTCCCGCACACTCTCAGGCACCTGTTTGCCCGGACCTTCTACCGGGTCTGCCGGGACGTGGCCAAGCTGGCCGATCTTCTGGGCCACAGCAGCATCGAAACCACCCGCATCTACCTCATCTCCACCGGAGCCGAGCATGCAAGGGCGCTGGAACGGCTGGGGCTGGTCGGATAAAACAAATTAAACAGATTGTCTATTATAAACCGAAGGACCTTGCCAAAAAAGGTGAACGGGCAAAAGAAAATCGCCTCCTGCACGAAATGAGACGATTAAAATGGGCGCACGAACTAGAGCCAAACCAACATTTCATGTATTTGGCCTGTTTAGCTATGCCCAAACCCGGTTCATCGCTTGCGTTTCAAGGAATTCCATGCTACAATAAATTTGCATAATTATGTACGCTACGGGGTCATTTTCTGTTGAATTAGGACACTTTGTTTAATTTGTCATTGGCAAAGCAAGGACTGGAGGTAAGCCATATCGTGGCACAGACGACAGAAGGGCATCCCCTCGAAGGCATCGGATCAGATTTTCCCTCCCTCACCTGGGATCAGGTGGACGCCTATCTGGATGACCTGCGGGAACGGGGACGCACGCCCGAAACGATCAAGATATATCGAAGTAACTTGCAGCTGCTATTTGAGGCATTGCCCGAAAACGGGCGGCTCGACCACAAGACGCTGGCCCGCTGGCGAAATGCCATGTTGGAACAGGGCTATACCCCGCGTACGGTCAATGTACGGCTCGCCTCAGCGAACGGCTTTTTCGACTATCTCGGCCTGCGGGACTATCAGCTTCCGGTACAGCTAAAACCGGCAAAGGATGACATGCAGCCTGAACTAACACGCGATGAATATCTGCGCCTGCTTTCTGCCGCACGGGCACTGGACAAGGAGCGCACATACTTCATGGTAAAAGTCTTTGCCGTTCTCGGATTGACGCTCCATGACCTGCCGAACTTCACGGTGGAAGCCGTTGAAAAAGGCGTATTTACAACGAGCGCCAATCATTCCCAGCAAACCATCCGCATTCCAAGCTGCCTGCGGGCAGAACTGCTGGGCTACCTCCAGCGGGAGGGTGTACAGAGCGGACCGGTGTTCCGCACACGGAACGGTAAGTCCGTCAGCCGTACTGCGGTGACCGGCTATATCCAGCAGTTATCCAGAGACGCGCGGGTCGCGCCGGAGAAGTGCACTCCCCGCTGTCTGCGGAAACTATGTCAATCTACGCGGGCGCGTGTCGTGCAGCGTATCTCCCTGTTGGTTGAGCAGGCCTTGGACCAGCTTCTGGAACAGGAACAAATTACCATCGGCTGGGAGGCGTGCGGCCATGGCAAATGATGGGCCATTCCCGTTGCGCCTGTCAAAGAGAACGCACATCCGCGCTATCCATCAGATCCGCATTTTTGGAACGGATCAGCCTTGGGGGATTCCCCATAAACACAAGCAGAGCCTGCTCCCGATAACATATCGGGTCGCAGGCTCTGCATTTTTATCTATCTGGCTCTTTGTCCGGCGCTATTTTCAGGTCTGCTGTATCAGCCGGGGTTTCCCTCTTTCAAAACTTTTTATACGAGCAAATTCACAAACAGGCCAGCGATCAGGGAGAAAAACACAACAAAGGCGATATATAAAATGAATCGCCGCATTCCCAGCACAATTTTCAGGGCGCCGAGGTTGGTGATTTTCGTGGCAGGGCCTGTCAGCATAAAGGACGCTGCGCTCCCCACGCTCATGCCATCCCACAGCCATTGCTGCAAAAGCGGAATGGTCCCGCCGCCGCAGGCATACAAAGGGACACCGATGGTAGCAGCCATCAGTACGCCCAGCGCCTCGTTGCCGCCGAACAGGGCTGTCATGGCCTGGGCCGGCACATACCGCTGGAACAGGGCCGAGAGCAGGATGCCAATCAGAAAATAGATCCCGGTTGCTTTTACATTCCGCCCCAGGTTTTTCAGATACCGTATCAGTAGATTTGGGTCGATGTCCCGGCATTTTGGCGCATCGAAGCCCGAGAAATCAAAGAATGGCGTGTTCCGGTATCGAAAATGCAGTAGCAGTCCGGCTGTGATCCCGCAGAGAAAACAGGAGAGAATGCGCACCGTCAGGACGGTCCCGCCCAACGCCGCGCTGTAAACGATGAGCTGGGGATTTAAGAGGATGGAACTCATCATAAAGGCCGCCAGCCAGCTGTCCCGCATCCCGCTTTTAGAAATGGAAGCGGCAATGGGGATCGTGCCGTACATACACAGGGGAGAGGCAATCCCCAACGCGCTGGCGGTCACGATTCCCCAAACGCCCAGCCGTTTCCCGTTTAGGGCGCGGAAAGCACGGTGGATAGAGTCCTTGGCAAAGACGGAAACCGCCGATCCGATGACCATTCCCAGTACCCACCAGCCGAAGATTTGTTCCAGCTGAACCGTGAAGTAATACCAGATGTAAACGAGTTCCCGCCTTAGGATTTCCATGGGCTTCTCTCTCTTTCTCGAAACTTACCGGCCCTGGATCTTTTGGTTTCCGGTCCCCCAGACATGCTGCTCTTTCGCGGCGGCCGGGGTATTCTGTGCCATCACGCCCACCAGCTTGTGGGGGATGTAGGGTTCTTCCAGATAGGCCATCTCCTCCGGCGTCAGAGCGAGATCTACCGCCTTGGCCGCGCCCTCGATATGGTGCAGTTTGGTGGCCCCCACGATCGGGGCTGTCACCTTGGTCAGCAGCCACGCCAGAGAAATCTCTGTCATGGAAACGTCTCGCTTTTCCGCCAACTCCGCCACCCGGTCAATGATGCGCTGATCCTGCTGCGCTGTGGCGTCATACTTGAATTTGGCGTAGCTATCCTCCTCCAGGCGCTTGGAGGTCTCGCCGGGGTGCTTGGAAAGCCGGCCGCCTGCCAGGGAACTGTACGGTGTCATGGCGATGTTGTCCTCGGCGCAAAGTTTTGCCATCTCCCGTTCTTCCTCCCGGAAGATCAGGTTATAGTGGCCCTGGACGGAGACGAACTTCGCAAATCCTTCTTTCTCTGCCAGGGCATTGGCCTTGGCCAACTGATAGGCAAAGCAGTTGGAGATGCCGATATAGCGGACCTTTCCGGCCTGTACGGCGCGGTTCAGTCCGTCCATAATGTCATAAAGGGGCGTTTCATAGTCCCACATATGATAGATATAGAGATCCACATAGTCCATTCCCAGGTTTCTGAGGCTGGTGTCGATCATATTCTGGATGTGCTGCTGACCGGTAATGCCGGCAGCGATCTCCTCCTGCGTGCGGGGCAGGAATTTCGTCGCCACTACCACATCCTCCCGTTTGGCAAAGTCCCGCAGGGCGCGGCCCAAATACTGTTCGCTGGTGCCGCTCTGATAGCCGACAGCGGTGTCAAAAAAGTTGACGCCCAGCTCCAGCCCCCGGCGTATGATCTCGCGGGTGTGTTCCTCGTCCAGCGTCCAGCTGTGCTGGCCGTTCTCGGGGTCGCCAAATCCCATGCAGCCCATGCAGATGCGGGAAACCTTCAAGTCAGAATTGCCAAGCTTTGTATACTGCATTCTTCTTCCTCCTTACTCCAGCCCATTATAGGTTGCATCGTCCACCGGCTCGCACCATTCGTTAGATGTCGCCTCACCGGGCACTTCCACCGCGATATGGCTGAACCAGCTGTCCTTTTTTGCCCCATGCCAGTGCTTGACCTCTGCTGGGATCGTGATGACCGTACCGGGAGTCAGGCTGACGGCCTCCTTGCCTTCCTCCTGATACCAGCCCTCTCCGGCGGTGCAGATGAGCAGCTGGCCGCCGCCGCTCTTGGCGTGGTGGATATGCCAGTTGTTGCGGCAGCCCGGCTCAAAGGTGACATTTGCCAGAAACACCGGGCATTTCCCCGCTTCGGTCAGCGGGTTGAGATAAGAATTGCCGATAAAATACTGGGCATAGGCGGTGTTGGCGCCGCCAAGGCCGAATACATTTTCTTTGCTGAATTGCTCTTTATCGCTGATACGCATAATCTTGCTCCTTTGTGACAGTTGATTGTATCGATTCACCCGCGTACACGGCAGGCAGCGGTCGCAGGCTGTTTTTGTCCAGCCAATCCCGGAGTATCCCCGGCAAGTCTGCTCCGTCGTCCTCCACGACGCCCAAGGCCTCACGGACCTCTGCCTTGGGGCAGAGCCGGGCAACATCCCGGCTGAAATCGCAAGGGACGCCACCGCAATGGGAATAGAACGGCAGGATGATTTTGCCGGACAGGTCATTTTTAGCCAGCCAGGAAGCCAGGGGAGGCGCGATCGTCCCGCACCAGTTGGGCGAGCCCACAAAAACCACCGCGTATGGTTTCGGGCTGCTGGCGCCGGGAAGCAAACGGGGGTGATACCCCGTCTGTACTTCCCTTCTGACTTGATCAAGCAGCTCCGGGAACGCCATCGGATAAGGCTGCCGGGGATAAATCTCGCACCAGCTGCCGCCTGTCAGCGCGCAAATCATCTGCGCGATCCGATGTGTATGGCCGCTATAAGAATATGATAGAATAAGCGGTTCCTTCATTTTGCCTGTTCCCGGCCAAGAGACATGCACTTCCCGATGATATCCCCTGTGCGCAGGTATTCATAGGTTGGCATTTCAAAGAGCACCGGCTTGAGGGCACGGTAGTCGATCTTACCGTCTCCGCTCAGCACACCCTCCTCGGCATACGTGGCATCGATCGTGCAGATAAAGCTCTCAAAGCCCGGGGTACTGTAAATATCCTCTACACTGCACACCATGGTCACAGGGGCCTGCGAGATCATCGGCACGCCTGCTTCGTCCACCGTATAGTCGAACAGCGTAGATTTGTCCTCCTTACTGCCGCTAACGCAGCCGGAATGGTCTGCCTTCGCCAACAGCGCTTCATCCACGATGTTGATGGAGAGCTTTTGGTTTGCCTTGATGCCCTTGTTGGTGTAATGGGCGCTGGCCAAGCTGACCATCACATGGTCGTGGCCGATGATGCCGACATGGCCAACCAGCAGCCAGTTGGGTTTGCCTTCTACCATAGCTCCCACGACCACAAGAGGCGTAGGATACAGTGCCAGCGCATTTCCAATATTCTTTTTCATAATTTATTTCCTCCTAAAGCATTCTGCTTTTCAATGTAAATCTGGGCTCATAATATTTCGATCCCGCTGACATACAGCCGGCATGCCGGCTCGATCTGCGCGAGGACGGCAATGTTTTTCCGCCTTCGCCGCTTACGCATCGATACGCACCAGTTCATAGTCTCGGCTGCCCAGCCCGATCTCTTGGGCGTGCTCCAGCGTCAAAAGGCCGTTCCGGCTCTCGATGCGCTGGACCAGGGAGGCTCCGTCCTCGGCATGATAGACCTGATCAATACATGCCTGGTCCACCGCCACTGGGTCGAAGGAGGCCAAGATGCCGATGTCGTGCATATCTGGCTCGGCCGGGTTCCCATCGCAGTCACAATCTACGGACAGCCGGTTCATCACATTGATGTAGAGCATATCCCCATCCATCGCATCGGTGACAGATTTAGCCGCTTCCGCCATCGACTCCAAAAAGGCATCCTGATCGCCGCCCCACATACTGCCACCGGTACCGCCCGAATGGATATGGGCTTTTCCCTCAGAAGAAGCGATGCCGATGGAGATGTTCTTGATCGCTCCCCCAAAGCCGGCCATTGTATGGCCTTTAAAATGGGACAGCACAACAAAGTAATCGTAGTCCGCAAAATGAGAGCCAACATAGTTTTCCGTCAGATGGCTCCCCCCTGCTACGGGCAACGTCATAGAACCATCCGCGTCCATGATGTCCACATCCGCGATGGCGGTATAGCCGTGATCCTCAGCGAGTTGCCTATGATATGCTGTGTTGGCGCGCGCGCCGCCGTAGGCTGTGTTGCACTCTACAATGGTGCCGCCCACTGCCTGCACCAGATCGGCTATAAGTTCCGGGCGCAGGTAATTGCTTCCGGTTTCGCCGGTGCTGAGTTTGACCGCGATATTGCCATCTGGAAGATCCGCCCCCAGCGCTTCATAGATCTCCATCAGCCCCTCTGGGCTGATGTCTGCGGTCATATACACCACCGACGGCGCTTCTTCCATTTCTTTCTGAGAATCCGGCGCACCTACGTCCGCTTGTACCAGCTGCGGCGGTTCTCCCGATGCCGCTTGGCCGGACGGTATCGCGCTGCTGCTGGAAGAGCGGAGCCGTTCATTTCCTGTACAGCCGCTCAACAGCCCAACACAGAGCAGTACGCTGAGAAAATAGCAAAATTTGCCTTTCACACTACGCATCTCCCTTCCGATCAGATTTTAACATCCTCTTCCCGGCCAGCTTCATCCCATAATAAGCCAGAAAGACAAAAGTCCCCATTATGGCGAGATAGTCCAGATAGAACAGCGGGATCGGTTCACCAAAATCCAGGAACACGAACTGGGTGCGCACCAACATATAGGTGAGCAGGTCGCGCCGGATCAATGCGGTCAAGCCATACGCCGCGATGCCTCCGCCGATGATGGGCAGAAGCACCCGCCGAATGCGAGCGGGCTGCCGCAGGCGCAATGCCTTTTTTGCCAGGCCTACGAACAGCCCCCAGTGCATTCCTAGGTGCAGCGCCATGAGCACGAATCCCCAATGAGAAGCCGCCATGTGCAAAAGCCGTGCAAAGGACAGCCCGCCGTGAAGATCCAGAAATGCAAACACATGATTGGAAAGCAGTATTCCACTGACCATCAGGCCAAGCATGGACAGAAACAAAAGCAGGTCAAGCACCAGCAGAAGGATACGGGAGGGCGTAAACCGGCCGCGAAACAAATTTCGATACCACTGCCGGTTCAGGATGTGATGGAGAAGGAACAGAAGGAACATCCCGGCCCCGGCCCACTCGTGGGCCACATCGCCCCAGAACTGGTAGCCCATCAAAAATAGCAGTGCCAGCGTCATCAGGATGTCGATGATGATTTTACAAATCGCTTTTGGTCTCAACTGCATTTCCTCCCGGTTTCGCTTACTCCAGACCTAATCCGGCAAGCCAGCCGCTCACTTCGTTCCGGGCATTCCCAAGCTCACCTTCCGTCAGGGCAAGGCCATCCAAAATATTGGCGCCCGCCGCGCTTTCCTCGATCCCAGAGAGGCTCCTGTCAAAGCCGCCGCTGGCGCTGGTATTAAAGGGGATCAGAGTTTTGCCGTCAAAATCGTAGGTTTCCAGGAAGGTATACACCGCCATCGGCGCATCGCTCCACCATATTGCGTGTCCAAATTGATACAATCAACATCTTGTGGTTATCGTTTTTTAATTTGCAAAAACACCACAAGATATGTACTTTTTCGTTTTTTTGCCGCGCACCCGCATGGTATTGGGTATCGTTTTTTGACTTGCAATTTCAGACTTAACGGCCGCCTTCTTTCCTATTAGAGAAAGGCTACCGTTTTTCGATTTGCTATCGTTTTCATTTTACATCAGATCCGCCTGAGAATCCACCACAGAGAAAGGCCCGGAACCCAACGCTCAAAATCTGGTTCCGGGCTTATTTTTATATCTCCGTTGTGATTTCCGTCCCGTTCCTGAAAGTAAAGGCCACCCTGCCATCTGAATAAACCGTAGCGTAATCGACTAACTGATAGAACAGCCGGTCATCAAAGGCAAGCGGCAGTTCATGGATTTCCCCAAGCTCGAACAGGAATCCGCTGAAAATATCATATTTGAATTCTCTTTCTTTCCGTTCTTTCTCCAGGCTGTCCATCCTGCTTTCCAGTGCGGCATACCGGCTGACGTATCCGTCATACCGTTTCCGGTAATCGTTCTGGTCCATTTTCCTCGTGGCGTTTTCGTCTATCAGTCTCTGGATCAATCCCGTGATTACTTCCATTTCATTCCTGGTCTCATCCATCTCCCGGTCGATTGCCGTGCAGTCACCTAAAACGTGCATGACCGCCCGGCAGTCATCAATCAGGCTGTCCCTGTTCTCCATCAGGCTGCTCAACGCTTCCAGAAACAATTCCTGTATCCTCTGCTCGTACAAATGAGGTGTTGTGCATTTAAGTCCTTCAGAGGCTGCCCACCGCCACCTTGTCGAACGGGATTTCCACCGTAAGCCCCACGGGTTCGCC
>ERZ1090868.719-NODE-719-length-18402-cov-6.913555_pt1 | contig 18402 bp, 20 predicted proteins | sample MGYA00478475_ERZ1090868 | MGnify/ENA primary metagenome ERZ1090868 (study PRJEB33644, sample SAMEA5815747) | chicken gut metagenome | biome: Chicken; feature: Gastrointestinal Tract; material: Caecum | place: Ireland | collected 2019-01-01 | study: A study of the...
CTACACTTATGCGATCGTCGGCAGCGTCAGATGTGTATAAGAGACAGCCATGGGACATTCCCCCTTCCTATGGCATTGTATGCGGCGTTGCCGACAAAAGACGCCGCTGTCCATAACATAGGAGACAGGCACCGCACCATACAATCCAGCAGATGAGAAAAAACGGGAGGTGGTCCGTCTGAAAGTCACTGTTCCCATGGAAATAAGCGTTGTGTTGCCCCAAACCGGGACAGGTCAACGGGAACTGGCCTGCCGGATAGCGGAAGCCCACGCCGATTGGGTGCTCTGCACCATCGACGGGCTGTCTTGCCCCGCACAGCAGAAGCTGGCACTGCTGCAGGCGGTGATCGATACCATCCGGGGCACCTACCGGGCGCCCGGCCCTGCCGCCGGTCCTCCGTAACTCTGTGCACGAGAAGGAGCCCCCCGCGGGCGCGGGGCGCCCGGGGGGGCCCGGTTTTTTGGGTTTGGGGGTGGGGGATAAGGAGTAGGGGGTTGCCCCCCGGGCCGGCCCCCCGGGGGCCGCGGGCCCCCCCCGCCGCCCCCCCCCACCTCGCCCCCCCCCCCGCCCCCCCCCCCCCCGGCGCCCCCCCGGGGGCTCCCGGTTTTGTGGTTTTGCGGGTAGGGGAATCATGCTTCGGGCTTGGCCGTCGGTGCGGCGGCCTGCGGTCCGTTCCCGGCAGGTTTTGCCGCAGACGCAGCCGGCTTGGCCGCGGTTCCCGCCGGTTTGGCGGCAGGCCGGGGCGTCGGTTTGGGCAGCGGCGTGGTGCGGGTGTAAGTATCGCTGTGCCGGGTGGTGTCCGGCGTGGTGTAGCCGGGGACCATCTTCAGACACTTTTTGGGGCAGACATTGGCACAGTTGCCGCACTGTACACAATCGAACCGCTGGATGGTCCAGGTCCCGGCCGCCCGGTCCACCGTAATGGCGCCGGGCGGGCAGCGTGCGGGCCACCAACCCCAGCAGATGCAAGGGTTGAGTTGAAATTAAATAATACCCCCCCAAAGCAAGGGGGATTTGCGGGCACACATCCCGCAGCTGATGCAGGATTCGATGTCAATTTCAATATGACCGCGCATACGCTCGGGGTATTGGGCAGGCTCAAAGGGATAGGCGGTGGTCACCGGTTTGCTGAACAGGTTTTTCAGCGCCGTGCCCGCGAAGGGAAGGAATTTCAATGATGCCATCTTGGTTTCACCTCTCGGTACAGCTGATGCAGGGATCGATGGTCAGGATCAGCAGCGGTACATCGGCCAGCTGGCAGCCTTTGAGCATGTTCAGCATGGGGGGGATGTTGCTGGTGGTGGGAGTGCGCAGACGGAACCGCTCGATGAACTTGGTGCCGTTGGCCTTGACGTAGTAGATGGCCTCGCCGCGGGGCTGCTCGATGCGGGTGAAATGCTCCCCCTGCGGGAAGCCCTTGACCGGCACCGCGATGGGCCCGGCCGGAATCTTGGCGACGGCCTGGCGGATCAGGTCGAAGGACTGGCTGATTTCCCGGATGCGCACCTCGCACCGGGCGTAGGAATCGCCGTCGGTGGCGGTGATGGGTTCCAGGTCCAGTTCATTGTAGGCTGCATAGCCCAGCTTGCGGGCGTCGTAGGAAACGCCGCTGGCGCGTAGCATGGGCCCCACCGCCCCCATGAGGGTGGCATCCTCGGGCGTCAGGACCCCCAGCCCGCGCAGACGGGAACCGGTGGTGTAGTCCCGCAGGAAGGCGTCCGCGATGGGCTTGAGCTCCTTTTCCATCTCGTTGCAGGCGTGCACGATGTTCCGGAGCATGGTTTCGTCCATATCCTTGAGCACACCGCCGATGCAGTTGACCGAGAAGATGACCCGTCCGCCGGTGGTGGCGTCGAACATATCCAGAATCTTTTCCCGCAGCTTCCAGCTTTCCATGAAGAGGCTCTCAAAGCCCATGGCATCGGCCAGCAGCCCCAGCCACAGAAGATGGGAGTGAATGCGGCTCATCTCCATCCAGATGGTGCGCAGATACCGCGCCCGGGGCGGGACCTCCACGTTCATGATGGTTTCCAGCGTCTGGCAGTAGCCCAGCCCGTGACCGAAGCTGCAGATGCCGCAGACACGCTCGGCAATATAGACGTATTCCTTGAAATCCTTGGTTTCCACCAGTTTTTCCAGTCCGCGGTGGACAAACCCGATGCTGGGCACCGCTTCCACCACCACTTCGTCCTCCAGAACCAGATCCAGATGGATGGGTTCCGGCAGGACGGGGTGCTGCGGGCCAAAGGGCACAATGCTTCGTTTTGCCATGGTCTTACCCCTTTTCCTTGAACGGCGTGGGCCGCGCGATGCGGTACAGCTTGTCGTGATAATCGCCCTGGATGCTCTCGATCTTCACACCGAACAGCTCCGCGGCCTCGTTTTCCTGCAGAAAGGCGCCGGGATACACCTGGGTGATGCTGGGCACCGTGTCGTCGGTGCCCAGGGTCAGGCGCAGGGTGCGCATGTCGTACCCCTTGGCAAAGGAGTAGCTCAGCTCATAGCCGTCGGGCAGGCGGGCAGCACACAGCTGGGAAACACGCCAACCATCCATCTTGAAGCGGATCACCTGGGGCATGAACTCCGCCATGGTGATAGGCTCAATCGTATTGACAGATTCCATCGTCAGCCTTCCTCCTTTTCGGCCTTGGTTGCTTCCGGGTTTTCGGCGTACTGCTGGCGCTTTTGTTCCAGAATCTCCAGCGCCTTGACCACGCCGTCTATGATGGCCTGGGGCCGGGCGGCGCAGCCGGGCACATACACATCCACGGGAATCACCGTGTCGATGCCGCCTTTGATGTTGTAACAGTCCTTGAAGACCCCGCCGGTGCAGGCGCAGATGCCCACTGCCACCACAACCTTGGGGTTGGGCATCTGTTCGTACAGTTGCCGCACCACCTGTTCGCACTGGCTGTTCACACCGCCGGTGATGAGCAGGATATCGGCCTGGAAGGGGTCGCCGGTGTTGATAATGCCAAAACGCTCAATGTCATATTTGGGCGTGGTGCAGGCCAGCACCTCAATGTCACACCCATTGCAGCTGCTGGCGTCATAGTGCAGCATCCAAGGGGATTTTGCAAGTTTCTTCATGGTTTTTGCCCCCTATTCAGTGTACCAGCATGAGGATCAGACCGTTGAGGCCGCCGGTGATCAGAGTGACCACCCAGCAGCTGTCCAGCAGGGTGCGCCACTTGACACGGGCACACACGTTGTCCCACAGGATTTCCAACAGATACACCACCAGGCAAGCCACAATGGCGATGGGCCAGCTCCACCAATGTTCGTTGAGGAAGAACAGCGCCACGATGCCCAGCATGAGCACCATCTCGTAGTATTCGGCAATGTTCATCACGGCCAGGGTGGGACCGGCCATCTCGGTGGTGATACCCTTGACCATCTCCTGGTGGGCATGGTGGCTGGTGGACAGATCAAAGGGAGATTTGCGCAGCTTGATGGCGGTGATGAACAAAAAGCCCAGCAGAAAACCCGGCATGACCAGCACGGCACTGTGGGGCATCCGGATGATATCCCCCACATGGAAGCTGCCGGTGGCCAGGTAGAACCCAACCGCCATGAGCAGCGTCAGGGGCTCGTAGGCCATCATCTGGATCATCTCCCGGCCGGCGCCCAGCGTCGCAAAGGGCGAAGAGTCGCTGGAGGCCGCCATGACCAGGAACATATCGGCGGTGGACAGGATGAACAGGCACATCAGGATGTCCGCCCCGGCAAACAGCATGGAACCGGCCACCGCCAGAAAGATCAGATAGCTCAGGTTCAGCAGCATCTGGACGCTGTTGACCGCGATCATCTGCTTGGAGAACAATTTTTTCAGGTCGTAAAAGGGCTGCAGCATCGGCGGGCCCTGACGGCCCTGCATCCGGGCGCTGACGCGGCGGTCCAGCCCGTCCAGCAGGGCCCCCACCAGGGGCGCCAGCAGCAGATATGCCAAAACGGAAACAACCGGCATCATACCGCACCTCCTATAATGACGCAGAGCATGACGATGAGCACCCCTGCCGAAATGATGACGCCCGGCCGCATCAGGCGGCGGCGCCCGAACTCAAACCGCAGGTACCAGTTGCTCAGATACAGATGTTCCGGTTCGCCGAAACTGTTGACAAAATAGGTGTTGTCCCCCTCGTTGATACCGCCCATATAGATGGGCACGTAGTCCCGGTGAGCCGAGCGGGTGAGCAGGAACATGAGGGAGGGCACGAACAGCACGCTGACCAGCATGATGGCCATGGTGGTCAGCACGCTCATGGACAGCACTTCATGGGCGGTGCCGTACAGTTCCTGGATGATGGGCGTCACCACCCGGGAGGAGACCAGCGGGAACAACAGGCACAACCCCAGGGTGGCCGCCGCATGGATGTACATCGAAAGGTACTGGTCCTTGCGGGTCACATCGGTGACCTTGACCTTGGTATGATGCAGCGAAACCAGTTTGCACAGCCACTTGGTCCAATACAGCATGGTGGTGGCACTGCCGTAGGCCAAAAAGATGACCAGCAGGTAGTTGCCCGCATCCACGAAGGCACGCAGCGCCACCCACTTGGAGATCAACATGCCGAAGGGCGCCAGGTACATGCCCGCAATGCCGACGCCCATGATATAGGTCAGCCGGGGCAGACGCAGCAGCAGACCGTGCATGTCCTCGATATCCCGAGAGCCCAGGCTGTTTTCGATGGAGCCCACGGCCTGGAACAGCATGGATTTGCTGACCGAGTGGAAGATCATCAGCAGCACGGCTGCCCAGATGGTTTCCTCGGCGCCGATGCCCGCACAGGCCACGATCAGCCCCAGGTTGGATACGGTGGAGAACGCCAGCACCTTTTTGCCGTCGTTCTGGGCAATGGCCATCATGCTGGCCGCAATGAAGGTAAAGCCGCCGATGAACGCCACAGTCATACCGGTCAGGTTGCCCGCCATGGCGGGGGCCAGCCGGATGAGCAGATACACACCCGCCTTGACCATGGTGGCGCTGTGCAGCAGCGCGCTGGAAGGTGTGGGTGCAACCATAGCCCCCAGCAGCCAGGAGGAGAAGGGCAGCTGTGCCGACTTGGTCAGTCCCGCAAAGGCCAGCAGCACCACCGGGATGGTAGCCTTGGCCGCCACCAACTCACTCAGCTGCACCGTATGCTGGGTATGGGCCGCCACCACGAGGGCAATGGCAAAGCCCAGGCCGCCCAGCAGGTTCATCCACAAAGCGCGGAAGCTGTTGTGGACGGCCTCCTCGGTGCGGGTGTACCCGATGAGCAGGAAGGAGATGACCGAGGTGATCTCCCAGAAAAAGTACATCCAGACCAGGTTTTCCGACAGGACCAGGCCAATCATGGCCGCCAGGAAGAAAAACAACATCGAGAAGAAGAACCCGCTGCGGTCCTGATACTCGGTGTGGTGCTGGTGATAGGCCTTCATGTAACCCACCGCGTAGATACAGATGAGTCCGCCCACCAGGGCCACAATCATGATCATCAGCATGGACAGACAGTCCAGCCGCAGATGGGTGGGAGATTCCACCGGGCAGGTCAGTTCCGACCAGGCCAGCAGTCCCGTCTGCCCCACCGAGAGCAGCACCACCGGATACTTTTTGTACTTGATGCTCAGCACCACAATCAGGACCATCAGGGCAAATTCCCCGGCCAGCATCAGGTGATCCAGGACGGGGACCTCCCCGCACAGGTCCACAATGCCACCCACGCCCCGCAGCCAGGCACCAAGTAAAAAGGCGGCCAGCGCCATCACGACACCAGCCCCCAGATATACAACCCTGCCGCGGACACGGGTGTCCCGGATACAGGGGATCACCAGCGCCATCAACACGGGCCACGCGATTAAAATTGGAATGATTGCCATAAAAGCGACCTCCTCGAGGGACAAACCCTGACAATCCACCAGATTTGTTGACAAAATTATTTCATTTTTATTCCAATTATAGTACGCTTATTTTCGTTTTACAAGATCATTTTTATATAGATTTTTCCGTCGGATGGTGTTACAATATAATGGCACGGCGGAAAGTTTCCGCCGTTTTCGTACATTTCCGGCCAAAACCGGCATTTCCTCACACCCATAATAAGGAGAGCTGCGGTATGCACGAGTTATCCATCACCCAGAGCATTTTGAACATCTCGTTGCAGGCGGCAGCCCAGCAGAACGCCTCCCATATCCGGGAAATCCGGCTGCGGATGGGGCCCTTTTCCGGTGTGGTGCCGGAGTGCGTGCAGATGTATCTGGACGTGCTGGCCAAAGGTACCCCCGCCGAGGGGGCGAAGATCAAGGTCACCACGGTGCCGCTGGAGGTACTGTGCCGTGACTGCGGGCGCGAAAGCGAGATTGAGCGCACCCACATTGCCTGCCCCCACTGTGGCAGCATGCGGCTCAAGCGGCTTTCGGGCAAGGAATTTATGGTGGAAAGTCTGGAGGTAGACTGACTATGGAAATCAAAGTGCTGCATCAGGTCATGGAATGGAACGAGGATGTGAGCGCCGAGGTGCGCCGCACCCTGAAAGGGCACAAAGTTTGCCTGATCAACGTCATGGGCAGCCCGGGTGCCGGCAAGACCAGCCTGATCACCGGTCTGATTGTCCGCCTGCGGGAGCAGTTTTCCATCGGCGTCATTGAGGGAGACATCACCGGGCAGATCGACGCCGAAAAGATTGCCGCACTGAAGATTCCGGCTGTCCAGCTGAACACCGACGGCGCCTGCCACATCGAGGCCATGAGCATCCAGCACATCCTGCCGGACTTTGATCTGGACAGCCTGGACGTGCTGTTTGTGGAAAACATCGGCAACCTGGTCTGCCCCGCCGAGTTTGACATCGGGGAAAACTTCCGCATCACGGTGCTGAGCATTCCCGAGGGGGACGACAAGGTGGCCAAGTATCCGCTGATGTTCACCGACACCTCCTGCCTGGTGCTGAACAAGTGCGATATGCTCCCCTACTTTGACTTTGACGTAAACCGGGTGACCGCCGACTACAAGGGCGTCAACCCCGAGGGCCCGCTCTTCCAGGTATCCAGCCGCACCGGCGACGGACTGGATGCGCTTGCCACCCACATTGCCGGCAAGGTGCGCGCCGCGCTGACCGCCGACGCATGATCCGGCGGCATTTTCTGCTGGAAGGCATCGTGCAGGGGGTGGGGTTCCGCCCCTTTGTCCACCGGCTGGCCGCCCGTCTTGCACTGAACGGCTGGGCCCGCAACACTGCCGCCGGGCTGGAACTGGAGCTGGAAGGCCCTGCCGGCGCCCTGGAGGAATTCCGGCGCACACTGCAACACAATCCGCCGCCGCTGGCCGTGTTGGAAAAGATTCGCGAGGAGGACATTCCCCCCACCGGCGAAACCGGCTTTGCCATCCTGCCCAGTGCGGCGGGGGAAGCGGCCACCCTGGTGTCCCCCGACCTGGCCCCCTGCGACGCCTGCCTGCGGGAGATGAACGATCCCTGCGGACGGCGATACCGCTACCCTTTTACCAACTGCACCGACTGCGGACCCCGGTTTTCCATCGTCCGCCGCCTGCCCTATGACCGTCCCGCCACCACCATGGCCGGATTCACCATGTGCCCCGACTGCGCGGCCGAATACCGCGACATCCGCAGCCGCCGCTACCATGCCCAGCCCAACTGCTGCCCGGTGTGCGGTCCCAAGGCGTTTTATCGGGACGCCGAAGGAAACGCCTGCCGGGGGGACCCGCTTGCCCTGGCCCAGCAAACCTTAGCGGCCGGGGGCATCGTGGCCGTCAAAGGTACCGGGGGCATCCATCTGGCCTGCCGGGCGGACAGTCCCGATGCCGTGGCACGGCTGCGCCGTCGCAAGCACCGCCCCGAAAAGCCGCTGGCCCTGATGGCCCGGGACCTGGCCGCCGTCACCCGGTTTTGCCATTGTACCGATGCCGAGGCCGCTTTGCTGCAAAGTCCGCGCCGCCCCATTCTGTTATTGCCCAAGAAGGACCCGGCCGGACAGGGCTGGCTGAGCGCCACCACCCGGCTGGGGGTCATGCTGCCCTACACACCGCTGCACATCCTGCTGCTGGACGGCACCTCCGGCGGGCCGGACCTGCTGGTCATGACCAGCGCCAACCGGTCGGGCTGCCCGGTGCTACTGGACAATGACGCGGCGTTGACTGTCCTGCGGGGGATCGCGGACGGGTTCCTGCTCCACGACCGGCCCATCGCCAACCGGTGTGACGATTCCCTGGCCATGGTCTGGCGGGGGGCACCGGTGTTTTTCCGCCGCAGCCGCGGGTATGCGCCCCAACCGATTCTGCTGAACCGGGATGTGAGCGGGGTGCTGGCGTTCGGCGCGGAGCAAAAGGGATCCTTTGCCGCCGGGCGGGGGCGTCATGTTTTTATGAACCAGTATATCGGCGATCTGAAAAACGCCGAGACACTGGACCACTACCGCACCGCCCTGCTTGGCACGTTGCAGCTGTTCGGGGTACAGCCCACGGTCCTGGTGTGTGACCTGCATCCCGACTATGTCTCTACCCGGGAAGCCGAGGAGATGGCCGCCCGACAGCATCTGCCGTTGCGGCCGATCCAGCATCACTGGGCCCACATGGCTGCCTGCATGGCGGACAACCGCCTGGAAGGCCCGGTGTTCGGCCTCATCTGGGACGGCACCGGCCTGGGCGAGGATGGTTCCGTCTGGGGCGCGGAATGCCTGGTGGGCGACTATCACGGCTACCGCCGGGTGGGGTCCATCCGACCGGTGGCGCTGCCGGGGGGCGATGTCTGTGCCGTCGAGATCGGCCGCACCGCCCTTTCCCTGGCAACGGATGCCGGGTGTCCCGCGGCGGCCCCCGATTTTGCCCGCCGGGCGGGTGTGACGGCACTGCTGAAAAGCGGTTACCGCTGCGTGTCGTCCTCCGGCATGGGGCGGCTGTTCGACGGGGTGTATACCCTGCTCACCGGCCGCACCGAAGCCGGCTATGACGGTCAGGCACCGGCTCTGCTGGAAGCCCTGGCCGAGGGAACTGCCCCGGCCGACGTATATGTTCCCACCTATTATGAGGAGGACGGGGTGCGCCGTTTTGATACTCGTCCGCTGATCCGCACGCTGTGTGCCGGCAAGGCCGCCGGCACTTCCATCGCCGCCCTGGCCGCCGGGTTCCAGCAGGCGTTGTGCCGCATGGTTCTGGATCAGTGCCGGGCCCTGAACCCGGACCGCCTGCCGGTGGTGCTTTCGGGCGGGGTATTTTTGAACCGGGCCCTGCTGGAGGGGGTAACCAGGCTGCTGGAGGGTGCCGGGTACCGGGTGTACACACACAGACGGGTCTCCCCTTCCGACGAGGGGCTGGCCATGGTACATCTGGCCATCGGCGCGGCCGGATTGTGAATGTTTTGGGAGGGTTGCTGTATGTGTCTTGCAGTACCGTTGAAGATTGTCTCCCTGGAGGGGGACGGCAAACATGCCGTGGGGGAAGCCGCCGGGCTGACCCAGAAGGTGCGGGTGGATTTTCTGCCCGGCATCATGGTGGGCGATTATGTGATGGTTCATGCGGGGTTCGCCATTGAAAAGCTGACCCCCGAACAGGCCGCCGAAAACCTGGCCTGCATCGAGGAGGCCATCCATGCCCTGTGATGCTTCCTGGCTGAACGCCTTCCGCAATCCCGCCGGAGCGGCACAGCTGGTACAGGACATCCGCCGCCGCACAGCAGACCGCGCCCCGGTACGCATCATGGAGATCTGCGGCACCCACACCATGTCCATTGCCAAGGCGGGGCTGCGCAGTCTGCTGGCACCGGGAGTGGAGCTGATTTCCGGGCCGGGATGCCCGGTCTGTGTGACTCCCGCCGGGGATCTTGATGCCGCACTGGAACTGAGCACACGCCCGGGGCTGATCCTGGCCACCTACGGGGACCTGCTGCGGGTGCCGGGCAGTGTGCGGGGCGACACCCTGCTCCGCCGCCGCGCCGCCGGGGCCGATGTGCGCACCGTCTATTCCGCCGCCGACGCGGTGGACCTGGCCCGGACCAATCCTGACCGGGAAGTGGTGTTTCTGGGGGTGGGTTTTGAGACCACCACCCCCGGCACCGCCGCCTGCCTGCTGGACGCCGCCGAAAGCGGCCTTGCCAATTTTTCGGTGTTCTGCCTGCTCAAGCGCACCGAACCGGCCCTGCGTGCCCTGCTGGATGCCCCGGACTGTGGGGTGGATGCCCTGCTGTGCCCCGGTCACGTGGCCGCCATCACCGGGGTGGATGCCTTCTCATTTTTGCCCCGGGTCTACGGGCTACCTGCCGTGGTCAGCGGGTTTGAGGCCGGGGATGTGCTGTATTCCATCTGGCGACTGGTCTGCATGGTCTGCGACGGCGCCCCGGCCCTGGAAAACGAGTATTCCCGCCTGGTAACCAACGCGGGGAACGCCGCCGCCCGAGCTGCCACCGAGGCGGTCTTCACCCCGGCCGACAGCCTGTGGCGGGGTCTGGGCGAAATTCCCGCCAGTGGCCTGGCGCTGCGGCCGGAATACGCCCGTTTTGACGCCGCCGTCCGGTACGGACTGCCCCGTCGACGGGGTACCGAACCAGCGGGTTGCCGGTGCGGGGCGGTCATCCGGGGGATGCTGCATCCCGAACAGTGCCCGCTGTTCGGCAAGGCATGCCGACCCGAAGACCCGGTAGGGCCTTGCATGGTGTCCGGCGAAGGTGCCTGTGCTGCTGCCTGGAAATACCGCCCCGCAGACGCCTGAACCGTGAGGAGAATAGACAATGCAATCAATCATTACCATGGATTACGGCAGCGGCGGTCTGCGCACTGCCGAGCTTATTGATGAAATCCTGCTGCCGGCCTTCGGCAACGCCGCCCTCAATGACCTGGGGGACGGCGCCGTGCTGCCAGATCTGGGCGGCCGGCCGGTGTTTTCCACCGACAGTTTTGTGGTGACCCCCTGGAAGTTCCCGGGCGGGGACATCGGAAAGCTGGCCGTCTGCGGTACCGTCAACGACGTCTGCATGGCAGGGGGTAAACCGCTTTACCTGAGCCTCTCCCTGATTCTGGAGGAGGGGCTCCCCACCGAGGATTTGCGCACGGTGGTACAGTCCATCGCCCGCACCGCCCGGGAGGCCGGGGTACAGATCGTAACTGGCGACACCAAGGTGGTGGAGCGGGGCGGCGCCGACGGGCTGTACATCAACACGGCGGGCATCGGCGTGCTGCGCGCCCCGGGTCTTGGCCGGAATGCCTTGCGCCCCGGGGACGCGGTGCTGGTCAGCGGCAGCGTGGGCTGTCATGGTGCCGCCGTCATGATGGCCCGGGGCGAACTGCCGGTGGAAGGGGACCTGCGCAGTGACTGCCGCCCCCTGCACGAGCTGAGTGCCGCAGCCCTGGCGGCCGGAGAGGTACACCTGCTGCGGGACCCCACCCGGGGCGGCGTGGCCACCACCCTGAACGAGTTTGTGGAGGGCGGACCGCTGTGTATCGATCTGGAAGAAGAGGCCATTCCGGTGGACGCCCCGGTGGCAGCCGCCTGCGACCTGCTGGGACTGGACCCGCTGTACGCAGCCTGCGAAGGCCGCATGCTGGTGGTAACCGCCCCCGATGCTGCCGAGACCGTTCTGGCCGCCCTGCACGCCCTGCCGGGCGGTGAAGGTGCCTGCCGCATCGGCACGGTGGGCACCGAGCGCCCGGGCAAAGTGGTGCTGCACACCGCGCTGGGCGGCAGCCGAATTCTGGGCAAGCTCACCGGTGCCCAGCTGCCCCGCATCTGCTGATTTTTTGCCAAAACAACAACGAGGGAACCGCCCCGGAAGGGCGGTTCCCTCGTTTTGTCGTTTGTCGATCCGTTTTCAACAATTGCCGGTATATACAAACCGCAGCCGCTCCCGGGCCACTTCGGCCAGGCGCCAGACCGTCCGGACCGGCGTGGCAGAGCGGTCCTGCATCCGGTGCCGCGGGAAAAAGCGGGATACGTGCAACGGGATGTCCGGGTCCACCGACGCAAGCCAGGCCGACAGGGCGCGCATTTCTTCCTCGGTATCGTTTTCTCCGGGGACCACCAGGGTGGTGACCTCCAGATGGCAGGCTTCTGCCGCAAGGGCGATGGACCGCTTGACCGTTGCCAGATCGCCGCCGAGGCGCCGGTACCAGTCTTCGGTAAAGCCTTTCAGGTCGATGTTCACGGCATCCAGCAGCGGCAGTAACGCCCGCCAGGGGGCTTCCCCGATGGTTCCGTTGGTCACCAGCACGTTGACCAGCCCGGCCCGGTGAACCAGTCCGGCACAGTCCCGGACAAATTCGTATCCCACCAGCGGCTCGTTGTAGGTATAGGCCACACCGATGTTTCCCTCGCCCTGCAATCGCAGGGCCTCCTGTACCAGCCGGTCGGGGGTGCAGTCCCGGGTACAGGTTTCCGCTCCCACGGCGGCAATCCCGGCATTCTGGCAGAAGGGACAGTGCAGGTTACAGCCGAAACTGCCCACCGACAGGATCCGGCTGCCGGGGTGGAACCGGCGCAGCGGCTTTTTCTCGATGGGGTCAAGCGCCAGCACCGTAAGTTTGCCGTAGTTCAGCGGCACTATGGTGCCGTTCCGGTTTGCCCGGGCCCGGCAGAGACCGGTCTGCCCCTCGCCCAGCCGGCAATGGTGAAAACACAGATCACAGGTCACACTCATAGATGCCGCACCACCTCAAAACGCTGCAGGGTGTAGGGTTCTTCCGCCCGGATGCCGCCCTTGCGGCGGGCAATCTCCAGCTGCTCGTCCACCGTGTCCACCCCGTCCAGGTCGGGCAGCAGCAGGCCGCGCTTTTGCCCGTGGGTGACGATGACGCCGTATCGTTTCGGGTCCAGCGCAGCGGGCGAATCCACCGGTTCGGGCTTGCCCAGCACATCCACGCTGTACTCCAGCCGGTCCAGTTCGTCAATGCGCACCGGCGGGAACCGCGGATCCCGTGTCCCGGCCGAAACGGCGTTTTGCACAATTTCCTTGGCAACGTTTTCCTCGGTGGGGGCAATCGTCCCGATGCACCCCCGAAGCCGTCCGTCCTTGTGCAGCGAGACAAAGGCGCCTGCTGTCTGCCCGGTCAGTTCGGCGGGCAGATCTTCCGGCAGGGTCTGCAGAATATGACCCTGCCGGACATAGGTTTCCAGCGAAAGGCGCGCCAACCGCACCCAGGGATCCTCCTTGGCACGGCGGGCGGCAAGGCGTTCCTTCTGAATCCGCTCGCAGACGGCCGCATACCGGCGGGTGTCATCCTGCCCGGTGACCGGGAACAGTGCCACGCCGTACCCCACCCCGAAGGTGCCCTCGTGGCTGAGCAGCCGCGGGCGGACGGCCTGTCCATCCAGGGCGCCGGCCATCACCTGGAAGGCGCGCAGGCCGCATTCTGCCGCCCGCTCACAGAGGGTCGGGTCCATCGTGAGGAATTCCAGGAAATTGCCGGATGCCATGGCCCGGGTCACTGCCTCGTCAAAGACCGGTCCCTCCGGGGCAAAGCCGTAAGGACCATCGGCCTTAAGCTTGTGGGAGAGATCCCCGCTGGCCACAAAAACCGCCCGTCGGCCCAGTTCTGCCACCGCGTTGGCCACACATTGCCCCAGCCGGTAGTGGTCCAGCGCCGAAAACCCGGACAGTCCCATCCGCACGATGGGACAGTGTACCCCTGCCTGGCGCAACAAGTACAGCGGAATCAGCACGCCATGGTCCAGGTCCGGGTCCCGCTGGCCCAGCGTACCGGCCCGCAAGCCGGCGCTTTCGGCCTGGCGGAGAATGGCCTGGCGCAAGGGTGCGTCGTACGATACCGCGATGCGCACCTGGGGTGCCCCGAAGGCTGCCATGGAGCCCACTGCCCCCTCCCCCGGGGCTATATGGAAGTAGTCCCCGTACAGAATGGTGTGGGGAGAGGCCACAATCAGCACCTCCGGGTTCCAGCGGGCCACCTCTGCGGCAGCCTCCCGCAGGGCGTTGCCCGTGGCGGAAATTTCCCGTTCCCGGCCGCCGCCCACCTCGGGCAGCAGAACAGGCGGATGAGGGGTTATCAAGGCACCAAGCATCGGCATAACGGTCACTCCTTTCCGGCGATGCAAACGGGATGGTTCCTGCCTTTATTGTAGCGCATCCGTCAGGCTCTCACAAGCGGCAGGCAAAAGAATACGGCCGACTTTTACGCGGCCGCTTTCTTTTCCGGGATCTGGTATTCCCAGACTGCGCTGGGGGGAGGATTGCATTTTCAATGCAACGGCTGGCATAGCTGGAGAACTTGCTGGCGCGGGCCGGGTCAAAGGTATCCACAGCCTTGATCAACCCGATGGTCCCGATGGAGATCAGGTCGTCCTGCCCGCCGCAGGCCGCGTAATATTTTTTGGTCACATGGGCCACCAACCGCAGATTGTGCCGGATCAGCAGATCCCGCGCCCCGGCCGCCTGGGCACCACCGGCCCGCAAGGCCGCAAAGGCCTCCCGTTCCCGGGCCGGAGAAAGGGGCCGCGGAAAGGAGCCGCTTTCCAGATGCAATGCCAGATACAGTACATGGCCGGCGGCCGCCTGCAAAAACAAACCGAGAATTTCCCACATGGTGCTCCACCTCCCGGCCCATTGTATGCCCAAAACGCCTGCCTCATGCGCCGGACATTTTTCAGGAATCACTCTTACAAAGTAAGCCTGCCTGCTTTTCTGTTTGCCACATACCATCGAAAAAAACGCTTGACAAAGGGAGTCCTGTTTGGTATTCTATTCTTGAAATTAGAATAATTCTAATTTCAGTCGTGTTCCGGCATCCTTCCCGGATCCGGGTATTCCCGACCGCTTGTGCCGCGGAGCAGCCACCAGGCGGCCGACACACGATGGCAAGTCCTTTGACTTGGAAAATACTGTATAAGGAGGCTATTTTATGAGAAGCATTACAAAGTTGGATCTGCAGTACGCCCACCGTTTTTACGGGTTCAAGGGCGAGGCCCAGTATCTGCACGGACATACCGGTGTGCTGACACTGGAAGTGGAAGACACCATCGAGCCCGGTGTCAACATGGTCTTTCCCTGCAACGAAATCCAGAAAACAGCCTGGGAAGTCCTGAAAAATTTTGACCACGCCCTGATTCTGCGGGAAGATGATCCCCTGCTTCCCGCCGTCCTGCAGGTATATGAAGCGCAGGGCATCAAAGATGGCGCCCCCCAGAACCGGATGAAAGGTCCGGCCTTCCAGACCGAACTGGCCACCGCTTACCCCGACTGCCGTCTGGTCGTCACCAAAGAGACCCTGACCGTGGAAGGGATGATCAAGATTGTCTACGACCTGCTGAAAGACAAGCTGAATATCGCCAAGATCACCTTCACCAGCGGTGTGAATGCGGCTTCCGCCGAATTTTCCACCCATAACCAGATTGACCGCTGCCCGCTGTGCGGCATCGCCCTGAACGAAAACGGGGTCTGCCCCAAGTGCGGCTATAAAAAGGACTAACCCATCGGTTCCCCGTGCCAGTTGTCACGGCAGTCGGCACCGGGTCCATGACCCCACTTTTCCTCGGCGGGCTTGCAAAAAGCCCGCCGTTTTGGATTTTTAAATCCGCACGCCCGCACCGCCGTATCGCCAGGGAGGTGTTCTCCATGCGGCATATTTTAGGTTGGCTCGGCGCCGCCGGCCTGCTATTGGGCCTGACCGGCTGCCGCGCCACAGAAAATAAGGAGGTTCCCATGAACCGAAGCGAAACACAATCCACCGTCACCACCATCGAAGACCAGGACTGGAAAGCCCGGGAGGATGCCCCACGCCTGCGGGAGATCTACTTCGCCGGCGGCTGTTTCTGGGGGGTGGAGTCCTATTTTTCCCAGATTCCCGGCGTGCAGGCAGTCACCGCCGGCTATGCCAACGGTACCGTCGAGAACCCCACCTACGCCCAGGTATGCACCGGCACCACCGGTTATGCCGAAACCGTGCACGTGGTGTACAACCCGGACCTGGTCAGCCTGAAAGACCTGACTGAGCACTTTTTCCAGATCATTGACCCGCTGGCAGAAAACCGTCAGGGCAACGATGTGGGCGACCAGTACCGCAGCGGCATCTACTACACCGACACCGGGGATCTGGAGGTGCTGCAGGCCGTCTTCGATGCCGAGCAAGCCCGCCACACTTCTCCCGTCCGCACTGAGCTGCTGCCGCTGCGCTGCTATTTTCTGGCCGAGGAATACCACCAGGATTATCTGGAGAAAAACCCCGGCGGCTACTGCCATGTGGATTTTTCCAGCCTGGCGGATTTCCGGCAGAAGGTGGATTCCTCGGACTACACCCGTCCCTCCGACCGGGAGCTGCGCGCCCTGTTGACGGACGAGCAGTACCGCGTCACCCAGCAGAACGCCACCGAGCGGCCCTTTACCGGTGCCTACGACAAGCTCTTTGAACCGGGCATCTATGTGGATGTGGCCACCGGGGAACCGCTGTTCCTCTCCACCGACAAGTTCGACTCCGGCTGCGGCTGGCCCAGCTTTTCCAAGCCCATTGACCGGCAGGTGGTGGTGGAATCCGAGGATACCAGCTACGGCATGAACCGTACCGAGGTGCGCAGCCGTGTGGGAGATTCCCACCTGGGCCATGTTTTCAACGATGGCCCTGCCGCACTGGGCGGTCTGCGCTACTGCATCAACAGTGCGTCGCTGCGTTTCATCCCCTACGACGATATGGAGAAGGAAGGCTACGGTGACCTGAAGTCCCTTGTGGCGGAAGCCGCCGGGAAATCCTGAGAATCTTCCTGTAATACAAACAACCGCCCCGCGGAGCCGGCTTTTGGGACCGGTCCCGCGGGGCGGTTTGCTGTAGGGGCAAAAGGGCTCACAACCGCTGCCAGAGCAGCCGGTTGTCGGCGAACTGTACCGTGAGCTTGCCGGTGTCCTTCAGCCAGGAGAGGTAGGATTTCACCGTGCTGCCCACCAGCACATACTGTTCAAAGGTCATGGTCAGGCCATAGCCGGTAAACAGTTTTTGCAGCAGCTCCTCAAAGCAGAGGGGTTCACCGCACAGCTCCAGGATCCTGCCGGCAATCTCCCGCACTTTGTCGATGTTGTACTGGGCCAGCGGGGCAATGTCCGCCGTGGGTGCCGCATGGGCCGGGACAAACATGCGGGCCCGCAGGGTCTTGACCTTTTCCAGCGTATCCAGATAGGCGGCCACATTGTAGATGAAGCCGATCTGGTACTTGTCCAGTGTTTCCTTACTGGACAGGCAGTCCGCCAGATAAACCACATCGTCCGGGGTACGGAAGCCCACCATCGAGAAGAAATGTCCCGGCAGTTCCATACAGGAAAAACCCGCGGGGAGGGTCTCCGGGGTGAGCGGCAGGGCGTCGCTTTCCTGGGCCATAAGGAACTTGTGGCGCAAGTCCTTGCAGGGATAGCCCCCGTACAAAAAGGATGGCTCCAGCACCGGGTGCCGGGTAAAGTCGCACTCGATACCGGGGGCGTAGATTTTGCAGCCGGTCTGGGCCTGCAGGTATTTGTTGCCGCCGATGTGGTCGGCGTTGGAGTGGGTGTTGTAGATGGCTGTCAGGTGCCAGCCGTTGGCGTCCAGCAGCTGGCGCACCTTGCGCCCGGCATCCTTGTCGTTGCCGCTGTCGATGAGGCAGACATCGCTGTCGCTGAGCTTGTACAATCCGATCTTGGCCGGGCTCTGGATGTAATAGCTGTTGCCGGAAACTTGCATCAATTCGTACATGGCGCATCCCTCTCTTTATCAATCTATACCGCTATTGTAACGCATCCGGGAACCGGTCACAAGTCCAAACTTTCCCGTCCCTGGGGATAGCCGCCGGCCTTGACGGGCGGCGAAGCACCGCCCTATAATAGTTTACAGAGGGGAGCAGGCGACGCGCCCCTTTTGCGAAACGGAGGAACTCCCATGAACATCCTTGTGCTGAATGCCAGCCCCAAAGGGCAAAATTCCACCACGGTACAGACGGCGCTCTACCTGCAGGCATTGCACCCCGAGCACACCTTTACCTTTCTGCCGGTGGGACAGCGGATCAAAGCCTACGAAAAAGACTTTGCCCCGGTACGCGCGGCCCTGACCGAAATGGCCCGGGAGATTACCGCCCGCCAGCCGGTGTACCGGGTCCGGGAAGGGACCCTGCCGGGGTTGAAATCCGGCCCCGTACACTTCGGTTTCAACCGCTTTGCCCGCAGCACCAAACCCTTTTATACCACCGATGCCTGCGACGGCTGCGGCCTCTGCGCCCGGGACTGCCCGGCCGGAACCATCCGGCTGGAGGGCGGCCGTCCTGTGTGGGGCGACCACTGCTACCAGTGTCTGCGCTGTCTGCATGCCTGCCCCCGGCAAGCCATCCAGTACGGCAAGGATACCGGCAAAAAAGGCCGCTATCACCTTGCGGAATACCTACCCGACTGACCCAACGAACAGCAAAGGGCTGCGTCAAGTATTGTTCGCAAAAAGGGTTCCTGTAAAACAAGAAGTTAAGC
>ERZ1090868.720-NODE-720-length-18401-cov-5.127657_pt1 | contig 18401 bp, 27 predicted proteins | sample MGYA00478475_ERZ1090868 | MGnify/ENA primary metagenome ERZ1090868 (study PRJEB33644, sample SAMEA5815747) | chicken gut metagenome | biome: Chicken; feature: Gastrointestinal Tract; material: Caecum | place: Ireland | collected 2019-01-01 | study: A study of the...
TTATCTTGCAGGATACCGCCGACGACGCCCAGCTGCAGGTGGACTACGCCGCCTGGATGTACCGGCGGCGGATGCTGCAGGCCAGTGCCCAGATTCCGGAATCCCTGCGATTGGATCTGAACGACCGGCTGGCCCACGAGAAGATGCAGGAGACGGACGATGCGTGAGTACACCTTTGACGAGATTGTGGAACTGATCCGGGTGGACGAGAACACCGGGGAGGAAACCAAATGCCGCAGCTACGCGGAGATCGCCTCCGTCCGGGGGAGCGAAACCTACCAGGCCATGACGGTGGGGCTGAAGCCGGAGCTAATGATCGTCCTGCCCGACTGGTTTGATGACTACCACGGGGAGAAACGGCTCATTTACAGCGGCAACGAGTACCGGGTGCTGCGGGCCTACAAAACGGAGGACCTCCGGGCGGAGCTCACGGTCTACCGCCTCCGGCCCGGCGTGTCCGATTCGGACACATTCCTGTAAGGAGGAATCTATGGATATTGATGAGCTGATCAAGGCGGCGGTGGAGCCCATCGTGCCGGTCTGCACGATCGACGTGTACGGCGGAGATGCCCGCGAGTTCTGTGTGTACACCTACACGGAGACCCCGATTGACTTCGGCGATGACGAGCCCCGTGCAATCCGCTACACGGTGCGGCTACACTGGTGCTTCCCCTGGAAGCCCGGTGTGACCGCCTCTCCGGAGGTAAAGGCCAAGAAAAAGCAGCTCAAGCACGCGCTGCTCTCCGCCGGGTTGACCTATCCAACAGTTAGCTCCGCAGGAGATGACCAGTGGGCGCAGCTGGTGTTTGAGGCCGAATACGTCGATGGCGAAGTTTAACGCGACAGGCATTGAGGGCCTGGCTCTAAGCATGGAGCAGTTTGCCGCCATCCCGGATGATGTGGTGGAGGAAATGCTGGAGGCCGCTGGCCGGGTTGTGGTCCAGGCTCAGCGGTCAGAGATTTCCGCGCGTGGTCTGGTAAAGTCAGGACGCCTTGCAGGCAGCATTGAAGCTATCTCAAAAGCGGGAAGTGCCCGGAATGACTTTAAGCGGTATGTTCTGGTTTACCCAACGGGCCGGCACCACACCTATCAAAGCCGGGTGGTAACCAAGCAATACGCCAGGTCCAAGCACGGACGGACCTATACCAAGGGCGGCGGCGCCAAGGTGGTGACCAACTCCGAGGTGGGCTTTGTCCAAGCCTACGGCGCTCCCAAAAAGGGAATCCGGGCCACGGACTGGATGAACAAGGCGAACGAGAAAGCGGCCCCGGCGGTGGAGGCCGCGGAGCTGACGGTCTATGACCGGTGGCTGAAATCTTTGAATCTGTAAAGGAGTGAGCATATGGCAAAGTATGGCGCAAAGTATCTGCAGTGGGCGCCGTTTGCGCAGCAGACGCCGGACGCCCTGGATACCGCGTTCCCCAAGTACGGAGCACCCATGAATCTGGGGGCCTTGGTGAAGGTGACGGACTCTCCCACCTTCAACGAGGCAAAGAGCTACGGCGACAACGCGCTCAAGGATCATGTCATCGAGTTCAAAGAGTGCGGCGTGGCGGTAGAAGTCTCGGAGCTGAGCAACGCGGTGGCCAGCGCGGTTCTGGGGGCCTCCATCAATGCGGAGGCGGAGAACGATCTGGAGTTCAGTGCTGAGGACAACGCCCCCTACGGCGGCCTCGCGTTCTACATCAACAAGCAGGTGGACGGGGTGAAATTTTACCACGGCATCTACTATCCCAAGTTGAAGGCGGCCATGCAGGGAACGGAGTACGCCACCAAAGGAGATTCCATCACCCTGACCGGTGGTTCCCTGAATTTCACGGCAGCTGCGCCAACCAACAGCAAGTGGAAGATCGAGTCCGACGACTTTCCCACCGAGGCAGAGGCCAAGGCCTGGGTGGATGAGAAGATCAAGGCCAGCGCGTAAGCGGCGGGGCCATGCGCCCCGCCTTTTCGTAAGGAGAAGAACTTATGCTGAGAACGGTTGATTTTGCATTCAACGGACAGGTGCTGCACCTCTTTTTAAATGGCGCGGCGCTGTTCGATTTCTACGATAAATACGGTCCGGAGCAGGAGATCCCGGATGTGGTGGCCGGGGAGAGCCGGAAGTCTTTTCTGGCTACCTGCTGGCTTTTGTACAAGCTCGCGGAGCAGGGAGAGCTTGCCCGGCGACAGCTGGGACACACGCCGGAGAGCATCCCCTCCATGGGACAGCTGGCTGCTTTGCTGGGGGTTTTGGACGTGCCCCGGGCCCGGAGGGCCATCTGTGCGGCAGCACAACTGGGCTTTGCCATGGAGCACCCGCCCAAGCGGGAGTATGAGGACCTTGGGCTTCTGGAACTGCAAAAAAAAACGGCAGCCGGCAGACGCGGGCCGAGTATCTGGATCTGGTTACGCAGGTGTTGGGCCTGGATCTGCAAGCGGCGCAGCTGCTGACCCCGGGTGAGGTGGCAGATCTGGTGGAGCTGGAAGTCCGCCGGGGGCGGCTGAAACGGAAGGAGGATTGACCCATGGCGGTGCGGACCATCTCTACATCCATCAAACTGGATGGGGAGCAGGAATTTAAAAAGCAGATGAGTTCCGTCAATTCTGAGCTCAAGACCCTGAAATCGGAGATGGCGCTGGTCACTGCTGAATTCAAGGGAAATGCCAATAGTATCGAGGCATTGACTGCCAAGGGACAGCTTCTGCGCCGGGAGTATGATCAGCAGGCGGAGAAGGTCCGGGCGTTGGAAAGGGCTGTGGAGGATGCCTCGGAGGCCTATGGAGAGGCAGACAGTCGGACAGATGCCTATAGGCGTCAGCTGAATTACGCCAGAGCGGCGCTGTCTGACCTCAATGCTGAGATCCAGGACAACGAGCGGTATCTGGACGAGGCCAAGCGCAGCGCGGACCGGTGCGCCGACTCCATCGACGAGTATGGCCGGGAGGTCAAGCAGGCGGCGGACGATGCCGGCAAGCTGGATCTGACCAGTCACTTTTCCGGGATTGACAGCTTGTTTGGAAAGCTGGGATCCCTGAAAGGCGCCTTGTTGGGCGGCGCGGCCGTGGCGGGCGTCCAGGCCCTGGCCGGGGCCATCACCGACGTGGTGGATTCCTCCCAAGAGTACCGAAAGATCATGGGGACCCTGGAGGTATCCTCCCAGGCGGCCGGTTACACGGCGGAGCAGACGGCCCAGACCTATGAGCGGCTGTACTCCGTCCTGGGAGACAACCAGACGGCGGCCACCACTGTGGCCAATCTGCAGGCCATCGGACTGAGCCAGGAGGAGCTGATGACCATCACGGATGCCTCCATCGGCGCCTGGGCCCGGTACGGAGACTCCATCCCCATCGACGGATTGGCGGAGGCTATCAACGAGACGATCCAGGCGGGGCAGGTGACGGGTGTTTTTGCCGACGTGCTCAACTGGGCGGGCACCAGTGAGGACGATTTCAACGCGAAACTGGAGGCCGCCAACGGCACCACGGAGCGGGCTAATATCGTGCTGCAGGAGCTGACCCGGCAGGGCCTGGCAGAAGCCGGGCAGGCATGGATCGACACCAACGACGACATTGTGGAGGCCAACGAGAGCCAGCGAAAATTTGAGGAGGCCCAGGCAACACTGGGGGAGAAGCTGGCCCCGGTTCGAGATTTCCTGAGAGACCTGGGTACTGAGGGATTCACGTTTCTGGCAGACACCATTGACGATGTGACGCAGGCCATCAAAGACGTGGGAGACTGGTGGGACAAGACCCGGCCCAAGCTGGAAAGCGGCTGGGACAAATTCTTTGGAATCGAAGAGGGTACCCATTACATGCGTTTGCCGGACGGCAGCTATGGGTGGAGAACTGTGGACGGCTCCCACGCCGACGGCCTCAGCTACGTTCCCTGGGACAACTACGTTGCCCTGCTGCACAAGGGGGAACGGGTTCTGACGGCGACGGAGAACCAGGCCTTGGACACCCTGACGGGCGGATATGCTGCTCCTTCCGGCGTGACGGCGGCAGACCTGCGAACGGTGACCGCCTCGGCGGTAAACGCCCTGGGGACGCTGGAGAACAGCGGAGGCGGAAAGCAAGTGATTGATCTGCACGTTTATGTTGGAGAAAAAGAGTTCTACCGGCGGACCATTGATAATCTTCGAGCGGTTGAGAAAGAGATTCCGGAGGTGCTGGACGATGTCTAAAGTAACGCAGCTGATCATAAACGGCGTGAAGCTGCCTCAGACCTCCCACGACCGCTACGCCTGCTGGGAGGAAGACCTGTCCGTCCAGCTGGATATGATCACCGGTCGGCGGGTGATCGAGAGCCGGGGCAAGGTCTGGAAGGCCAGCTACAGCTTCGACACCTTGGATGCCGGCACGCTGCGGCTGCTGCTGGCGGTGCTCCGGTCCGGAGCGCCCTTCCCGGCCACGGTGCTGCCGGATGACCGGGCCGAGACCGTGACCTCCATCTTCGTGGTAGAGACGCTGACCCAGCCCACCTTTGCCTTTGCGGTGGACGGGAAGGCCGTCTGGCACAACTTGGCCTTCACGATCCGGGAGGAGGAACCCCATGATTAAAACGTCTCAGGCCTATCAGGCGGCCATTGTGGGCAGCCCCCGGCGTATTGAGATCCTGGCGGTGGTGGACATCTCGGACCCGGATCTCCAGTATGGCGCGGTCACCATGGACAGCTCCGCGCCCTGGAGCAAGCCGGCGGAGCTCCACGACAAGGTCCTGGACGCTCCGGCCCGGTATGCCACGCTGGAGCCGGGCCGGTGGCTTCTGGACGGAAAATCGAAGATCTTCCCGGGCAACTACCAGGTACCGGAGCACATGGGCGTGGCCAATGACAGGCTCAGCGGGGAGGACGGCAGCTGGCCGGCGGATCAGCCCGCCACCGTGACCCTTGCAATTTCCAAAGTGGATGTGCTTCAGGCGTTCTCCCTGTTCTTCAGCACCGATCCGGTGGACGGGGTACCCGCGGACTTCACCGTGGAGGTGCTCAGCGGGACGCAAGTCTTTTACACTAAGACGGTCACCGGCAACGTGGACACGGAGATGGCCTTTGACGGCTTCACTGTTTACACGCCCAGCTTGATCCGGCTGACGGTGACCCGGTGGAGCTTGCCGGGGCGCCGGCTGCGGCTGGTACAGATCATTCCCGGCGTCTATGAGCGCTGGGGCGGACGGGTACTGGTGAGCTTTAATTGCGTCATGAACGGAGACTTCTCCTGCCTGTCCCTGCCATACGGAACGCTGGAGATCACGCTGGACAACCAGTCCCGGCGGTTTGAGCCCCGGAAAAAGGACAGTCTGTTCCAGTCCATTGAGGCGAGGCAGGGCCTGGAGCCCTATATCACCGTCCGGCTGCCCACTGGGGCCTACGAGCGTGTGAAACTGGGGACCTTTTACCAGGCCGGGGACGGCTGGAAAACCTCCACCAATGACCCGGAAATCAAATGGAGCATGGTGGACTTTGTGGGCCTGGTGGCCAACCGTGAGTTTATCCCGCCCGCGACGCTGCCCACCACCCTGAAGGGGTGGATTGCGGCGGTGGCGGCTCAGCTGGGAGAGAATTTTGCGGGACGGTACATCGTGGATCCGAACTACGCTGCAAAGCCCGTCACGGCCTTGAACCGGGAGGCGGTGACCGGAAAAAAGTGTGGGGACATCCTGCGCTGGGCCTGCATGGCCACCGGTACCTGGCCCCGGGCGGATCAGGAGACCGGGTATCTGGCGGCGGAGCCTCTTTGGAACCAGGGCAACAAGGTGACCCTGGACAACCTGACCGCCTATCCCACCATGAAGGCCAACAAATCCATCGCCGCGCTGATCTTTACCCTGGCGGACGAGGCCAAGACCAAATATGTGGTCTCCGGCAACTCTACCAGCAGCGAGGACACGGTGAGCATCTCGAATCCCTTCCTGCACACCAAGGAGGACGCTCTGACGGCGGCCCGCCTGATCCTCAGCTGTTACGGCGGAAATATCTTTGAGACCACCGGCCGGGGAGACCCCAGCAGCGAGATCGGGGACGTGGACACCCTCTGGCTGGACGAAAGCACGGCAGCCACCGCCCGGCGGATGATGCAGAGCTTTCCCATCCAGAACGGCGTGCTGCAGGGGGCCCAGGTCCGGGCCATCCAGGCAGACGGCAGCTATTTATTTGAGGAGTTTGTGGTAATCCGGGAGTCCGGACAGTGGCAGGGGCCTCCCGGCGTCACGGAGATCCGCCCGGTGCTGGGCGGCGGCGGCCAGGGCGGCAGTCGGGGACAGGCCGGCTTTGTGGGCGGATCCGGCAACATTCCCGGCTCCGGCGTCACCGCCGGGCAGGGAGAGAAGGGCCTGGACGGCCAGGGCGGCAAGGTCTGGTTCGGTGTGGTCAAGATCAACGAGGGACAGATTTTTGATGTCCATTTGGGCGCGGGCGGCGCTCCGTCAGGCACCTACGGCGTGCCGGGAGAGCTGGGCGAGGACAGCACGCTGGTGTCCGGTGGCGTGACCTATTCCAGTGCGGAGGGCAAGCTGTACGAAGGCGGCTATACGGACATTGCCAACGGGCAGGTATTTGCAAGAACCGGTGTGGCCGCGCCGCTGCCGGGCTCCGGAGACGGAGGAGCCGGTGGGGAAGGCGGCGAGCCGGGAAGCGGACATTGGGAGCAGGTCTTCTGGGAAGACGGACGCCCAAGAGGCTGGCATTTTGAGGTTACCGAGGAACCCGGCCCAGGAAAACCAGGTATGGCGGGAGCTACCGGATTTGTGATGATTACCTGGGACAAACCGGAGTAATGTGTCCGATTCGGACACGGGAGGAACTATGAGCTTTGATTTTTCAACGCTGATCACAGACCGGTCTGAGATGGACATCAGAAGTCTTCAAGCCTTGCTCAGGAAGCCTCTTTCTAAGTGGACGGAGGAAGAACTAAAAGCGTACAATGGCGGAGCGATGAAGGGCGGCTATTGGTGGACGGATCTCAACCGGGTTTCGGCCTGTATGGAGTACCTGGACGCGGAGCTGCGTAAGATTGGGTATGAGAGTGGGTACGTCCCAATCAAAATTGACCGCCCAGATGTACCGGGGCCAGGACGGCTTCCGGACGGCTACAAGGAGCTTGAATATATTGAGGGCACGGGAACCCAATACATAAATACGAACCAAATCATGACGGCAGACACCGACGTGCTGATTGATTTTCAGTTTTTACAATCTTCTGGTGTCTACATGGGAGTGTTTGGTGTTAGGGATACAGCAAGCGGAAACGGGAACTTAGTGTTTTCCCAAAACCAGGTGTTTTCTTTTATGCTTGGGTCTTCGTATACGCAAATCTACACAGACACTTCAAAATTTCTACAACGTCATACGATCCATAAAACTGGATCCTCTGCATTATTTGACGGTGTTCAAACACAGCTCCCTGCTGTATCCTTTGCCGGGTCTCTGCCCGCCTTGATTTTTTGCTTTTCTAGCGCTGGAAACCCTGAAAGCATTTCTCCAATGAGACTGTACAGTATGCAGGTATCTAAGGGTGGTGTACTTCTGCGAGATTTTGTGCCATGTGCTGATCCATCCGGTCAAGTTGGGCTATATGACATCGTAAGTGCGCAATTTTATGGGAACGAGGGGACAGGAAACTTTACGGCAGGCCCAGAAAAAGAGCCGGAGATGATCCCAAACCCGAAAGACCCATATCGATGGTATAAAGAAGACACTCCCACATCTGCTCATCTTACACAGTATCTTACAAATGTAGAAGCAACCCGGAGCTCGCTCTCGGATATCCCTGGATGCCCCGCCACACCATCTGTCAGCCAAAAAACTTCAACAAAATGGGCAAATGACATCGAAACTATTTTGCTGTATATAGATGCCATTATACAAAACATGATAAAAACGGTTGACCTGGGATGGGCGCTAGGAACTGCCCACATTGGTCTGTATGGAGGGATATAAATATGTATGACCGCGAATCTTTGTATCCTGGCAGGGTCAAGCTGAGAGACGTATTGACCGGGGAGGAAAAGACGTATGATCTGATCATGGCGGATGAACCAATTCAAGAAGGGACGCCACCCACCACAAATAATCTGTTGGCCGATGACACTGCTGCGCTTTGGGGACTTGATAAGACGGGAACAGTTAATCTAGCCCTCAAACAAATACACGGAGAGATGAAAACTACAGCAAAGAGGACGCTGTTAAATACCTATGACGTTACCAAAAATCAGGCAGTAAAGATACCATTCACATTTGAACAAGCAAAGAAAAACTATGTAGTCACTATAACTCACAAAGATCAACCAGCGGATGATATTGGCTTCTATATGAATATAGTTTCTTCTGACAATCACGAGATAACGAATAATGTGGCCAGTATAAAGGCGGGATCGTCCTTAATTAGCACAGATAACCCTACAAGAATATACTTGATGATTGGTTCTGGAATGCTACTGAATATTGGCTTCCCATATCTGGATTTTAGGAACAAAAAGGTTCTGCGGATGTCGGTCTTCGGTGCTAGAAATGAATACAATGGAGGAGCATTTTTTGCAGACGCAGTAAATACAGTCTATGGGTATCCAGATACCCTAGCGTTGTACTCTTTTTCTGGTGACTGTAGGGTAAATCTCTATCTAGAGGGGGAGTAAAACAAATGGACTATGAAGCCATTGTTCTACGGCCAGATGGCTCTACCGAGCTCGATACGGTCGATATTCCAGAGTATGACCCGCTTCCAGACCTCAAAGCGCAGAGAATTCAGCAATCAAAGTCCAATCTTGCCGATTATCTGGCATCACACCCCATCCCCTGGACAGATGGCCTTACATATTCTATCACCGCAGAGAAGCAAAACCAGCTGATGGGCAAGTTGATGGCTGCCACCATGGCCAAGGCCGCCGGCAATCCTTACGAGCTGACCTGGAACAGCACCGGGGAGGTCTGCAAGGAGTGGACGCTGCCTGATCTCTCTGCCCTGGCCTTTGCCATTGACGCCCGGGTGACGGCTCTGGTTACCTACCAGCAGACAAAAGAAGTGGAGATTAGAAACGCGCAGACGCAGGAAGAACTGGACGCAATCGTGGTGGACTACGACTCGGTAAAGGAGACTGACGCATGAGAAAAAGCGGAAAATGGATCCTCTCGATGCTGCTGTGGACCTGGGGCGGAACCATGTACTTCCTGCTGGAGGTGCTCTATAAAACCTGTCGGGGAGCGCCGGAACGGATCAGCTGGACCATGCTGGTGCTGGCAGTGATTCTCTGCATCCCGGTGGAACGGGCCGGGTCAGAGCTGCCATGGGAGTGCCCTCTATGGCTCCAGGCGCTGGCCTGCTCGGCCCTGGTGACCGTGGTGGAGCTGGCAGCAGGTTTGATCCTGAATGTCTGGCTGGATCTGGGGGTGTGGGACTATTCCCGACTTCCGTTCAATATCTTGGGCCAGGTTTGCCCCCAGTTCATGGCGATCTGGTGGGCGCTGTGTATGGCATTCATCCCTTTGTTTGACTGGATGCGCTATGCGGTAGCAGGCGGGGAGAGACCCTATTACAAAAGAAGGAGGTGATCCGGTGCCCACAGAAGTCATCTGCGCGCTGATTGCTGGCGCCTGCACGGTGCTGGCGGCCATGGCGGAGCGACGGTCCCGGCTCAGCGCACGGCGGTCGGAGGCTCGCGCCCAGCGCCGGGAGCGGGAGAACCGGCTGGCTATGGATCTCATGTACGCTAACTGTGCGCTGTCCTTGACCACTGCCAAGAAGCTGGCGGGGATGCACACCAACGGCGACGTGGAAGAGGCTATGGAGGCGGCTAAGGAAGCCCAGGCAGCCTATCAGAGTTTTGCAAGGAATGAGGCTGCCCACAATTTCACAAAAGTATAAAACCGGCATTGCCGGAAAATTGAAAGGAGAAGTTACATATGAAAACCATCAAGGAAATTCTGCAGGACTACACCAGCGGCAAGACCCCCGTGGAGGAGACTAACGCCGCCCTGGCGGCCGCAGAGGCCGGCTATCACCTGGAGCCGGGCCGAAACACCCTGACCGAGGAGGAAATCCGGGAGACCACGATCGGCCAGTATCCGGACATGGCCAATGGCTATGGCCTGTTGGACACCGGCACCGGCAGCCTGGACAAGGTGGAGATCCGGGACGGCAAGCTGGTCAACGCGGATCTCGGCGCTATGGCGGCTTTGGTCATTGTGGCCGGGCACACTTATGCGGTGCAGGGAAGCGTTCTGGCTGAGCCTGCCGGCGCAGAAGCCCCCTGGTGGGCACCCTACCACACTTTTGCCGGCGCCGTGGCCTGGCAGGACGAGCTGCCCCGGTACATCCCGGAAAAGGACATGATGTCCCGGCCCAAGTACGCCGGCCAGACGGTGATCAAGGGCGGCCTGCGGTACATCTATGACGCGGAAGGCAACGCCCAGTATCAGCCCAAGAGCATGGGCGATTACGACAAGGACCACGGGAGGATCTGAGCATGGACATTTCATCTTTGGGCATCACCGGCGTGGCGGCCATCACGGTGATCTGCCTGCTGATCGGCCAGGGCGTCAAGGCGTCGGGGGTGGACAACAAGTGGATCCCCCTGACCTGCGGCGTCTGCGGCGGCATCCTGGGCGTGGCGGGGATGTTCCTGATGCCGGACTTTCCGGCCGCCGACTACATCACCGCTGCAGCTGTGGGAATCGTGAGCGGCTTTGCCGCCACTGGCGTCAATCAGGCGCTCAAGCAGATGGGGAACAGCGATGGCGACGGCTAAGGAACTGCTGGAGATCGCCCGGGCCGAGCTGGGGACCAAGGAGTCCCCGGCCGGCTCCAACCGGGTGAAATATGCCAGCTGGTACGGCCTGAACGGCCATCCTTGGTGCATGATGTTTGTCATGTGGGTATTTGCCTATGCTGGGGTGGCACTTCCCGCCAGGACGGCCTCCTGCGGGGCTTTCATGCGGGCAGCGCAGGCCGCCGGGATGTGGGTGACCTCCGGGTACCGGCCCGGAGACGTGGTCATCTACGATTTCCCCGGTGGCGCCGCCACGGATCACTGCGGGATCGTGGAGACGGCCACGGACGCCACCGTGGTGGCCATCGAGGGCAACACCGCCCTGGGCAACGACTCCGATGGGGGAAAGGTTATGCGCCGGACGCGGACCACCCAGCAGGTGGTGGGCGCGGTGCGCCCGGGATTTTTGGGGGGACAGGAGGGCGACCAGGGTCGCTACAAGTATCTGGAGGACATCCCGGAGGCGTTCCGGCCCACCATTGGCACGCTGATGGTGGCAGGGATCATCCAGGGTGATGGCGGCGATCCGGCGGTGATTGACCTGAGCCACGATCAGGTGCGCATGCTGGTGTTTGGTTACCGGGGCGGTGCTTTTGACACCAAGCTCCGGGCGGAGGGCCTGGAGCCGGCGGTGAAGTAAGTGGTGTCCGATTCGGACACGTACATATGAAATTAAAAATGGGCCGGATCACCGGCCCATTTTTAATTTCTTTAAAACGCTCATTGTTATTCACACCATGAAGCGTTTTAGAGATTAGGTCAGATAAAGTCTTTCAGTTTGATGGAAAGGGAGAAATCTGCTGGTTTCGACTTCTTCTCTTTGGTATAAAGAATGTCGGAAATGATGGAATGGAGCATCTCCTTCCGATCGGAGAGGGAGGAGGCCCCATACTGATCCAGGACCGTCCGGATCCGGGCCAGCTGCTCTTCCTGATTCCTGGACAGCTCCATGCGAAGATCGTCCTCCAGGGCAGCGATGGACGCCTCCAGGGAGGATTCTTCCTGAGCCAGTACCTGCATCCGCTGGGAAAAGATCTCCCGGGTATAGGTGCCGTCCTCCAGGAGGCTATAGAGGCGGTTCCGGCGATCCTCCAGCCGGACCTTCTGGGCCTTCATCTTTGACAGAGCGTCCTGCAGGGGAGAGACGTCAGGGCGCCGGGATTCCATCACGGCGATCTCCAGGCTCTTAGCCATGTCCTCCAGCTGATTCAAAACGGCCTGCTCCACAAACTCAAACTTGGTCCCGGCGCTGCATCCCTTAGTGGGACAAAGCAGATAGGGGGCACCCTTGTGCCTGCCCATCATGTTCATCAGCCGGCCGCACTTGGAGCAGTGTACCAGGCCAGCCAGAGGGCTCGCCACATGCTTGTTGTCCACATAGAAGTACCGAGCCTTCCTGCGGGCCTGGACGGCGTCCCAGAGCTCCTGGGAGATGATGGCGGGGTGGTGCCCGTCGATGATCTTCCACTGCTCCGGAGCGTTGTAGACCACGTGCTTTTTCCGGTCGGCGCCGATGCCGGTTTTGACGGTGTTCGTCTTGTCCCAGCGGATCTTGCCGATGTAAACAGGATTATCCAGAATCAGGCGGATCGTGTTCCGGTTGAACCGGCTGCCGCGGCGCCCATGGTAGCCCATGGCATTCACCGTCTGCTCGATGCGGGTGCAGCCGCTGCCGGAGGCGTAGAGCTGGAAGATCTTCCGGACGCATTCCGCCTCCTCCGGGACGATCTCCAGAGAGGGAATCTTGTTGATCCGGACCTTGCGGTAGCCAAAAGGCGCATTGGCCATGTAGGCGCCGTTCTGGACGGACTGCAGCGTGCCCCGGCGCAGGCGCTTGGTAATCATCCGGTACTCGCTGCGGGAGAGGAAGGTCTGCATTTCGGCTGCCTCCTCGTCCAGCTCCTTGGTGAGGTCGTACAGACGATCCGGGGTGACGATCAACGTCTCCGTGGCCTTGAAGGTGTCCAGGATGAAGCCCTGGTCATACATGCCGCCGCGGCCAAGACGCTGCATATCCATGCAGAGGACGGCCTCATAGCGCCCCGCGCTGACGGCCTCCAGGAGCCGGAGCATCTGGGGGCGGGCAAAGAGGCTCTCGCCGGAGACGACCTCCTCATAGATGTCCTCTGGCCGCACCAGATAGCCGTACTGCCGGGCGTAGGCCAGCAGGGAGGCCTTGTGCCGGCTGAGGGTGTCCTCCAGGCTCATGTGCTCCTCGGCCCGGGATTTCCGGAGGTACATGGAGCTGCGGACCAACCGGCCCTGCCGGTGGTATTCCTCCAATTGTTCCCGACGCATGTGATCACCTCTAATGTCTAATGCAAAGCCGCCCGCGAGGGGCGGCTTTTTGATTTATTTGATAGTAACTTTGGCAACGCCCGTATTGAAATTATAGCCAACTTGGTTTAAGGGGTTTTTCTCATACCCGCAAAACATCAGGCTGAACCGGCGTACTTCATCAATCTTAGCTTTGTCAAGAGCTTCCTTTGTAACGGTAATGGGCTGCTCGACTGTTTCCCCTGGCATGATGTCAAGACCAAAATTACAGTCGACAGCCAGACTGTTGATAGCAAAGTCTTGCTCATAGATATGCAAGGTATAGTCGCTGTCATTTTCTATCCGGATATTAAACTCGTATCCACCGTCAGACTGGGCCTTATATCCAGTGTAGTAAAAGCGGATATGATCCTTTGAGAACAGGAAGGTATTTGCAGTAACGACCTCTCCGCTGGAAGCATCATCAGATGGAGTGGTCAAGACTACGGTGTTGGTGCTGCCGTCCCAAGCCACCTCCAAACCCAAGGACTCAGCCAGAGCACGAACAGGGAGGTAGTTGGTACCATCAAACATGAACGGTTCCACGGTGTTTCCCTTTGCATCTTTCAGATCCAGCTTTTTACCGTCCAGGGTAACCTGAATGTCACGATACTCCAATTCTTTGGTGACCTTTCCGGTGGTGGCCACAGCGGTACCGGCAAGGCAGACAATCAGGAGCATAGTCAGCATACCGGCGAAGAAACTCTTGCAATTTTTCATCTAAGAGACCTCCAAATATCCAAATGGACGCAATGCTTTTACATCCGCCCGCCTGTAGCGGCTTTTGTGTTATTGACAGGTTCCGCAGGGGGAATAGCCGGCAGCTGCGGCCTCTTCTTTTGTGGCAAACCAGATCTCATTTTCCGGTAGGATCTTTTTTACCCAGCGGCATCCAGGGGAGTGGTATTTATCAGAGTCGATGCTCCCCACGTATCCGGTCTTTTGCGTGTTTTCCTGGGGTGCTGGCTCCGGCTGAGGCTGGGGGGCGGGGGTCGGCTCAGGATCTGGCTCTGATACCGGCGGTGTTACCACAGGGGTAGATCCGGTGCTTTCCTGGCTCTCTTGGCCAGCAGGCGCACTCTCTGGTGTGCTCGGAGTGTCCGGATCAGGATCAGAGACAGGCTCCTGGACGGTTTCCTGGGTCTCCTGGGCAGACTCTGGCTCATCTTGGGACTCAGATGTTTCTCCGGGGAGAGCTTCTGGATCTGCTGCGTCTTCCGTCTCAGTAGCTTGATCCTCAGCGGGGATCGTCTCCTCCTGCTGATCCACAGGATCATCGGACGGGGTGGAGTCATCACCGCTGCAGGCGCTTGCCAAAGCACCCAGCAGGAAAAGGATGACCAGGGCCACAAACCAGGGCCGCTGATAGATGGGCCGCTTGGGTGAGGATTCCCCGGATTCAGCCGGACGGCTGCCGGCAGTTTTTTTCTTTGAGGACCCGTGGTCCTTTACGTAGCTGATGCCGGTGCCCGGGATGCTGGCTGTGGTACGGGTCCCGCCTCCTGCTTTTTTAGTAAAGCGGAATCCCTTGCCGCCAAAGCTATAGCCTACGCCGGACTTGCTGAGATTCACCCGGAATGGCCCAAAATTGACAGACTTCCGGAACCGAAATCCCATATTTCTCTCTCCCTCTTGTGTCCGATTCGGACACATTTTATTTTGTCCGCCATCTGGCGGAGATTTAAAAATACAACTCCGCTGCCAGATTTCCGTGGGTGTACCAACAGACGGCTTTGCGCATGAACTGCTCGGTGACGCCGAACCGCTCCGCCAGAGCCGGGAGGTCCGCGCACCCGTCGGCCACGGCCTGATCCAGGGCGTCCTCCGGAACCAGCTGCCGGATCGCCCATTTGTCCGCCCGGTTTTCATGCTTCTGGCGGATGTCCAGGGCGGCGTACCGATTGTAAAAGCTGCCGGTTTTGCAATGGCCCAGCTCGTGGGCCAGGCATACGGTTTCCTGCGCCAGGGTGCCCAGCTTCCAGGGGTTGATGGCGATGGCACAGGAACCGTCGGGAAGGGAAAGGGACAGGGAAGTGGCCTGTTCCGTGGGGAACCAATCCACGTCGATGCCCTGATCCTCCGCGTACTCGTACAGATCGAGAAGCGTTGTCATTCCTGCCGCTTCCTCCGCTGCTCCAGCTTGTAGCGCATGTAGTCCTGAGCGTCGGCCCAGAGGGAGTCCATTTCCTCCTTGGTCAAATCGCCGGCCCCTTCAAAGAAAGCAGCCTTGATCTGATCGTCGCTGACATCGGCCCACTTTGCGGGCACGGTAAAAGCTGTCCGCTCCTTGGGGCCGGTGCCGGTGAGCAGGTATTCGGTGGTGGTGTCCAGGGCCTCGGCGATCTGGGATAGGCACCGCTGATAAGAAGCGGATTTTCGCTTTCTCCATTCACTTACCCGCGGAGCAGGTACTCCAATTGCAGCGGCAAAATCTTTCTGTTCTTTGAATTTTTGATCGACCAATTCAAAGAGCCGATCTACTGTGTCCATTGGAATCACCTTCAAAAAAATGCACAATTACAAATATCCTAATTCTACGACTTATACAAAAACTGTGAATTCTGAAAAAACTAATTGACAATTAGGAAAATCTTAATTATAGTTATAACCACAAGGAAACAAACCACAGGGAAAGCACAAGAGAGAAAGATTATCTCACTGTGGTATATTCCGAACCACCCTGAATGGAGAACAGTTGCTCCAAAGGACTGATTACTTTGGGGGAATCGACAAGGCCTCTTCAAAAGATAATTCGGATTCGATATAGCGCACCATGGCGATAATGAACCGTTTCATGTCAGTGTAATCAAAATCCTCATGCTTCCGGACATAGTGGGTTTCATCGTTTCCGATCCAAGTGGAGCGTTCAGCAAGCACCTTGATGCGGTCATTGTTGATTCGTTTGATACTGGCACCGAGAAACTCCGCTTTGATTGTGTCCTCCTCATCCGGTGAGAGATGGATCAGATAGTCCTTTACCAAAAATTCCAGGGCGCGCCGGTACCCGATTCCGCAAATCTCGGTCAGGCCTTGTGCTTCTGCAAACTGTGCCTGGTTATAAGTATTGACAAAAGTGGGAGAAAGAGCCGAGAGTGCATCGGAAAATGGCTCTGTACTTGGAGTGACAGGGATCAATTGTTCCAAATCCGGGTACCCCAAATTTTCTCTATAGCAGGTACCAGTATCTTTAGCTAGGAACATTTGCCTGCATTTAGTACAAAAACAGGCAAGATAGATAGAGTAATGAAATCTGTCTTCATTCCAGATAAAATGCCCACTTTTTATTTCCGGCCTGAGAGAAAAATGGCAAATCGGACATTCGTTAATTTCCTGGAGAGAGATATCAAAACGGCTCTCGTCATCAACATTCCAGACAGATAGATCCTGTTTTATCATTTGCTTATACTCCTGTAGAAATAAACGTTAGAGCAATTCTGCAACAAGATACGAAAGGATACACAAAATGAGACGATTTTTCAGGGAGTATTGGATAACCATCCTTGTATCAATGGGGTCAACCATCCTAATGCGCGTATTGCTAGGTTGGTAGCTACGGTCACAAGGATAGGGATCCAGGCGTTTTTCAGCCACAGCTCCCGACGATGCGACTTCTGGGTGAGTTCATGATCCTGCAAAGCTGTCCGCCCAAGATCCGTGAGGATATAGGTTCCCTGTGGAACCGGAAACGTAAGGTGGTTTTCGGTTTTGATTGAATACTCCTCCTTCAAATAAGAGGAATTAGGGACTGCAAAACGAACGGGGCCAGATTGCTGATATTTTTGCCCCCGCAGCTGATTGATACGGTAAGGCACGGAATCGACCTCCGGCAGGGCCGTTTCGATCGCCTGCATGGTGGCTGGCTCGTGGTCACGAATATATCTCAATATTTTGAAGTCATTTTCCGATAACGAATCGATGTCCTACACAACCTTTCCTCCGGAAATTTTTCATGACTAAACCGTAAGGAAAGTATACCATGCAGGAACATCTGTTTCAAGTGAATTCCAGAAGGAGGTGAAATTTGTGGAAAAGCCTGTAATGAATATCCGCCAGCTGAGAGAAGACAAAAACATGACCCAGGAAGAACTGGCGAACATGCTGGGCGTGAAGCCTCCTGCGGGTTCCAAATGGGAGCGGGGGCTTGCTTATCCAAGAATGGACAACGTGGCCAGAATGGCACAGATTTTTGGTACCACCATGGATGTTGTGATGGGGCTGAAACCTGTCAGCGCATAGGACAAGGACCCAAATCCATAGGCTGAACAGGAGGTGATGGCCGGAATGGACAATATCATCATTGAGGACGGCAAGCCCTATCGGGTTACCCATTACAGCGTGGACTTCGGCCCCAAGAACGGCGTGGCCCACGTGACCGTGTACGATCCCTGCATCAGCGAGGAGGCTCAGCAAAAGCGCCGGGAGGCCATCGTGCGGAAGTGTCAGGAGCTGATGAGCAGGAGCATGTACTGACCCACTTGTGCCGGGCGGAGGTCCCGGCGCCCAGACGGCGGACAAGCCGCCGGAGGATCTTTTTACTTAACCATACCAAGGAAAGGAGATGGTGTCCATGACAGGACACGACGGAAGCATTTACCGGAGCTGCCGGGAAGCGGCGGGTCTGACTCAGGAAACCGCCGCGGAGGGGCTCAACTGCTCCGTGCGGCAGCTGGCCCGCTACGAGAGCGGGGATCAGGAGGTGCCGGACGACATCGCCTATCGGATGGCGGTGCTCTACGACAGCCAGTATCTGGCGCTGCAGCACCTGCGGCTGGTGTCTCATGTGGCGGCGGAGCTGCTGCCTCCGGTGGCGGTGCTGGATCTTCCCATGGCCGCGATCCGGATCATCAATCGAGTGACCCAGTTCGCGGAACGGCATCGGGAGCGGGAGCTGCTGACCATCGCGGAAGACGGCGTGATCTCGCCGGAGGAGCGGCCGCTGTTCGATGAGATCATGCGGGAGCTGCAGGAGCTGGTCCAGGCCATTCTGGAACTGGGACTCAGCGAGGACCAGCAGGAGAGGCCGTCCCGGCGGCAGGGCATAAAAAAAGAACGCCCGGAGGGTGGAGCCTCCAGACGTTCGGTTCAGGGGTTCGCAAAAACCCGAGAACATGAACAAAATTATTATATCACAAATCTCGGAAAATGCAAGCCCTGCCTCGTGGGAGAGGGGGTGACCCAACCATGACCGTATGGGCGCTTGCGCTGGTCGTGCTGGGGACCGGCACGGTCACCAGCTGGATCTTCCGGGTGATTGATCTGATTGAGGGGCGGTGATTCAATGGGTGACAGCGTGATCCGATCTGGCAGGCGAGATAGCTTTACAGTTCTTTATAACTCTATGAT
>ERZ1090868.721-NODE-721-length-18354-cov-9.412755_pt1 | contig 18354 bp, 14 predicted proteins | sample MGYA00478475_ERZ1090868 | MGnify/ENA primary metagenome ERZ1090868 (study PRJEB33644, sample SAMEA5815747) | chicken gut metagenome | biome: Chicken; feature: Gastrointestinal Tract; material: Caecum | place: Ireland | collected 2019-01-01 | study: A study of the...
CCGGTTCCTCCACAGTCACCCGCACCTTGGCGGGGATGGTTTTGAACAGTTTGCGGGCGGGGAATTCCAGAACTTCATAGCTGACGTTGAGATCGTTGCGATCCACGCCCAGCGCCTCGCAGGCAGCCTCCACGGCGGCCTCCACGGTGCGGGCGCTCATTTCCATGCTGCGCATTGCGCTCCCTCCTTACTGATTCAACGGTGTGGTCCGTTCGTCCTTGTACAGTTCGGCCTCGCGCTTGCGGGCCAGTTCCAGGCGCAGCTTGTTGGCTTCGCCACCCGTGACTTCCTTGGTGACGGTCTTGCCGTTCTCCTCCACGGTCACGGTCTTTTTCTTTTTCTTCTCGGCGCGTTTGGCGGCCAGCTCGGCCTCATACTGGGCCTTGAACTTTTCGGGGCTGTAGATGCGGTAGGTCACAAAGCTCTGGCCGATCTGGAACAGGTTGGACACACCGTAGTACAGCGAGAAACCGACGGGGGCATTGAAGCAGAAGGACACGAACATCAGGTTCATGACCCACATCATGATCTTCATGCTGCCCTGCATCTGGCTGCTCATACCGGACAGTTTCTGGGTAAAGATGTAGCTGACGATCATCGTCACGGCGGCGATGATGGGGAAGATGGCGATGGGCGTGATGTGGAAACCGGGGATATCGCACATGTCCATGCCGAAGAACATCGTGTTGAAGTTCTTGATTTCGGCCACCACGTCGGGGGCAATGATGTCGGGGCTGATGGCCGCACCGTTGTGGATGGCCTGGATCAGCGAGGTTTGCATGGTGGTGGCGTTGGCGGTGGCGATGCCCAGCGCCTCACAGGCAGCCTTGACCGCATCGTTGGAAACGCCGAAGATGTAATGTACCGGATAATACACGACGCCCAGGAAGCCGAACAGCACCAGCATGGTCAGCAGCATGGGCAGACAGCCGGCCATGGGGTTGAACCCGTGTTCCTGCTGCAGCTTCATCAGTTCTTCCTGCTGCTTTTCGGGGTTGTTCTTGTACTTTTGCTGGATTTCGTTCATCAGCGGCTGGAACACCGACATCTTGGCGGTGGATTTCTGCTGGTGAATCGCCAGCGGGAAGAGCAGCAGCTTGATGATCAGGGTGGCAACGATCATCGTTGCCGCGTAGTTGCCGATGAAGTTGTACAGGATCTTCACCAGCGGGCCCAGAATGATGGCCAGAAAGTAGAAAATTTGCATAGCTTGTCCATTCTGCCCCGGCTGCGCCCGGAAGCGTGTATTTTAACGTAGGTCTTTGCCGCGCAGCGCAAAGACATGAGAGGCATAAATAAAAACGTTTTGTTCCTTCTTTGCAAAGAAGGAACCGAAGAAACTCCAAACAATTTTCCACAGGCAGTATCGGGAATGTGGAAAACAAGCCGGATTTTTCCCGTCACGGGGGTCCGGGAACCCCCGGATTGTAAGTGGAGCACCGCCAAAACGGCAGGAAAAACAGTCTCTCCAGGCGTTTTTCCCCGTTTTGGCGTGGGCGACTTCTTCTTTGGGGGTCTTGGGGGCGTGCAGCCCCCAAGCCGTGCCCCGCGCCTCGGAACTAGCGGCGACTTTTTCGGTTCCTTTTTGGTCGGTCAAAAAGGAACATTACCGCAACCTTGCGGCAGCGCGAACCTCCCGGTTCACCCCCGGGTGAGTTTCCGCTTTTCGTTGATCCAGCGTCCCTTTTCCGGCACGGGGTCAAACCCGAACTTGCCGAAGGGATTGCAGCGCAGCAGCCGCCAGACCGTCAGGATCAAACCCTTGACAAGGCCGTGGACAGCCAAAGCCTGCATGGCGTATTCGCTGCAGGTGGGCACAAACCGGCAATGATGTCCCAGGTGGGGGCTGATGAACCGTTTATAACCCCGCAGCAGGGCGATGAGCAGCCGGGTCATTGGGGATTTTCCACCGCAGGCGCGGGCTGGGCGGGTCTGGCCAGGTCGGGAAGCCCCGCCTTGGCAAACAGTTTGCCCAGGGTCTTGCTCAGCTGGGTGCTTTTCAGGTGGGGGGTCTGGCCGCGGGCCACCAGTATTATATCATATCCGCCGATATTTTGCGAGAGATGTTCGCTCAGTGCGGCGCGCATGATGCGGCGGGCGCGGTTGCGCTGTACGGCATGGCCCACCTTTTTGGTGGCGGTCAGGCCGATGCGGGTATAGCCCAGCCGGTTCTTGGCCACGTATAAAACCACGTGGGGATGTACATAACTTTTGCCCCGGCCATACACCCGGTTATACTGCCAGTTTTTGTTCAACGTGCGGTAACGCATGGGCACAACTCCACAAAACGAAAAAAATAATATCCGGGGCGGGCACCGCCGTGCGGGCCGGTTCCCCTCTTGGAAGGATAACGACAGTTTCGAAAAAAGGGCTGCTGATCAAGCATCAGCAACCCTTTACTTCCTCATTTTTCCAAAGATCAGACCGTCAGGCTCTTGCGGCCCTTGGCACGGCGACGGGCCAGGACTTTGCGGCCGTTCTTGGTGGCCATGCGCTGCAGGAAACCATGCACGCGGCTGCGCTGACGCTTCTTGGGCTGGAAAGTACGCTTCATTTTTCATTCCTCCTGTTGAATTCCCGGTATGGGCGGTTGGTTTCAGGGCTTTGCCCATACAGGGGCAGCCTTGCAGTCTTAGATTATACGCGATAACCGCCCCTTTTGTCAATACTTTCCCGACAGTTTTTTTCGCAAGAGCGTACAGTTGTGGCACCCAAAATCCATACCCACCATATTTAGTGGCGGGCAGGACACGCCCGGGCCCGAAAAAAATTCCTACTTTATTATAAATAGGCTGTTGTTTTAAAGGCCGTTTTGTGCTATACTGTATGTAGTGTTTTTGCGCCCTTGAGGAAGGGCGCGATTTTTAACAGGAAGTGGGGAGTATCGAAAGCCATGGATTCCATCAACGACGTATTGGACGCGGCGAAAGCCTATTGCCGTGAACATACTGCCGAGGCAACCTATCAGTATTATATCAGCGACATCAAGGCGGTCAGTTTTGAAAATTCCAACACCATCACGCTGGAGATCCGCAACGCCTTCATTCTGGGCATCGTGTCGGACCGGTACACCGCGATGTTGAAGGATGCCTTCAAGTCTGTGCTGGGTTTTGATGTCGACCTGGTGTTTGTCACCCCGAAAAAAGAGGAAGAGCCGGAAAAACCCAAACTGGAAGAAAAGAATCTGCCCAGCGGCCGGTACGACTTCACCTTCGAAAACTTCATCAAGGGACCGTCCAACCAGTTTGCCTATGCGGCGGCCCAGGCCGTGGCGGCGAACCCGTCCGGCGCCTACAACCCGCTGTTCATCTACGGGCCGTCGGGGCTGGGCAAGACCCATCTTTTGAACGCCATCCAGATCGAGATCAAGAAAAACCATCCCGATTTCAACATCGTTTACGTGGACTGTGAAATGTTCACCAACGAGATCATCACGGCGGTCAAGACGGCCACCACCGAGCAGTTCCGGCAAAAGTATCGTCAGGCCGACGTTTTGCTCATCGACGATATCCAGTTCCTGGCCGGCAAGGAAAGTACCCAGGAAGAATTTTTCCACACGTTCAACACGCTGCACAACGACGGCCGACAGATCGTCATTGCGTCGGACCGTCCGGCCAAGGAGATCAAGAGTCTGGAGGAGCGTCTGCGCACCCGGTTTGAGTGGGGCCTGACCGCCGACATCCAGCCGCCGGATTTCGAAACCCGGGTGGCCATCGTCAAGCGCAAGGCCGAGCTTTTGAACCTGGACCTGCCCGACGACGTGGCGGAATACATCGCCAACCACCTCAAGCAGAACATCCGCCAGCTGGAAGGCGCGGTGAAAAAACTCAACGCCTATTATATGTTGGAGGGCATCGCCCCCTGCATCGGTGTGACCACCACCGCCATCAAGGACACCCTCAACGACAGCCAGCCCATTCCGGTGACCATCGAGAAGATCCTCAACGAGGTGGCCCGCACCTACAATGTCATGCCGGCGGATATCCGGGGCAAAAAGCGCAACGCCAACGTCAGCGCGGCCCGGCAGATGACCATGTACATCATCCGGGAAGTCACCGGCATGAGCATGGAGGCCATCGGCCAGGAATTCCAGCGCGACCATTCCACCGTCGTCTATTCCATCAAGACCATGGCCGAGAATATCACCAAGGACCAGCACCTCAAGGAAATGTGCAGCGATATCATGAAGAACGTCCGCACGTAACCTACTTTTTTGACCTACTTTCTTGAAAGAAAGTAGGCAAAGAACTTTTAAACAAAATCCAACTGCGTTGGATTTTTACGATATTCTGTGCTTTTCTGTTTTGTAAACATCGAACGATGTTCGATGTTGGTTGGAATTTCTTTGGTTCTTTCTTTGTAAAGAAAGAACCATCCACTTTTAAACAAAGTTTTCCCTTTTCAACAGGCGGTTTTCAAGAACCGCGGTGAAAAACTTTGGTTTTCCCGGTTTTCCACCATATTCTGCACAGACGGTGGAGAAAAACTCAACGGTGATTTTCCGCACCGTTATCCGGGACGGTGGAGTTTTCCACCGTTTTCACACCCCCTACTACTACTACGAGAATAGTTAATAGTTTCTGCGTCCAGATCCCGATACCTTGGGCGGTTTTCTCCCCAAAAAAGTGCCCAATCTGTGGAAAACAAACGCGAAGCTACTTTTTCTCTTTTGATACACCGGGTCTTTGCGCAAGACCAAGCATCCAGAAAGGACCTGCCATGAAATTTGAATGCGAAAAAACCCTCCTGGCTTCCGCCATCGAGGGCGTTTCCCGTGCCATTACCAACCGTTCCGCCATTCCCGTGCTGGAAGGCATCTACCTGAAAGCCGAAGGATTCAACTTAACCTTGACCGGTTACGATATGGAGATGGGCATCACCACCACCATCGAGTGCAACGTGCTGGTCCCCGGCGAGACGGTGCTGGAAGCCAAGCTGCTGCTTTCGATGGTCAGCCGGATGCCCGCCGGCGACGTGCGGATCGAGCTGACCGACGAAGGCCAGGCCATCATCAGCGGCGGCGTGGCGGAATTCGAGATTCCCGCCATGAATGCCTCCGATTATCCCAGCCTGCCGGTGACCGGTGCCGACAACACCATGACCATTCCCACCAGCATGATGCGGGAACTCATCGAAAAAACCATCTACGCGGTCAGCCAGGACGACAAAAAACCCGCCCACACCGGCGAACTGTTCGTCATCGAGCCGGGCAGCCTGACCATTGTGGCGCTGGACGGCTACCGGCTGGCCATCATCCAGCGGGATGTGGAGTGCACCCGCGACATCCGGATCATCATTCCCGCCAAAACGCTGCAGGAACTGCTCAAGATCATGGGCGGACCGGACGATCCCGTCAAGATTGACGCCAACCGCCGGTATGTGGTGTTCACCACCAACGGCTACACCATCATGAGCCGCCTGATCGAGGGCGACTTCCTCAACTACGAGAGCGTCATCCCCAAAGAAAAGCGCACCCGGGTGACGGTGGACTGCAAAACCTTCATCAACACCATCGAGCGCGCGTCGCTGATCATCACCGAGCGGCTGAAAAACCCGCTGCGCATCTCCTTTGCCGAGGACAAAATCACCGTGCGGTGCCAGACCCCCCTGGGCAAAGTGGTGGACGAGTTCGCCCCCGTGGCCATGACCGGCGACCCCGTGGAGATCGGCTTCAACAACCGGTATCTGCTGGATGCCATGCGGTATTCCAAGTGCGAGCGGATGGTGCTGGAAATCAACGGACCGCTGAGCCCCGTGAAGATCCTGCCCGAGGACGGCAAGGACTTCATCTACCTGGTGCTGCCGGTCCGGTTCAAGAACGAGGGTTGATCCTATGGAAAAACTGCATATCCACACCGAATTTATCAAGCTGGACGCCCTGCTCAAGTTCGCCGGCCTGTGTGAGACGGGCGGCGAAGCCAAGGAGCTGATTCAGGGCGGCGCCGTGAAAGTCAACGGCGAAGTGTGCACCATGCGGGGCAAAAAATGCCGCCCCGGCGACACCGTGGAGCTGGACGGCCAGACCGTGCAGATCGCGGAGGGCGCCTGATGCGGCTGACCCACCTGGAACTGACCGACCACCGGAACCTGGCCCATGCGGTGCTGGACCCCGATGCCAACCTGACGGTGCTGTGCGGTCCCAACGGCCAGGGCAAGACCAACCTGCTGGAAGCGGTGTGGCTGCTCACCGGCGGCAAAAGTTTCCGCGGGTCCAAGGATGCCGAACTGATCCGCCGCGGCTGCGAATTTTCCGTGCTGGAAGGTTCTTTTGAGACGGACGGCGCCGAAAAAACCATCCGTCTGACCGTGGGGGCCAAGGGCAGCCAGCGCCCGGGCCGCACCGCCAAACTCAACGGGGTGGACCAGGGCCGGGCCGCCGCCCTGGCGGGCAACTTCCAGGCCGTGGTGTTCGAGCCCGACCTGCTGGCTTTGGTCAAGGGCGGGCCGGAGGGCCGGCGCCGGTTTCTGGATTCGGCGCTGTGCCAGGTGTTCCGGCCCTATCTGGTGGCGCTGCGCCGGTACATGCGGCTGGTGGCCCAGAAAAACGCCCTGCTGAAAAACTACGAAGCTACGCCCAATGCGTCGCTTTTGCTGGACGCCTACAACGAGCAGTTGGCCCAGTACGGCGGGCAGATCATGGCCCACCGGCAGAAATTTGTGGACGCTCTGGCCCCTGCGGCCACCCACAACTATGCAGAAATTTCGCATGGTGCCGAGGAATTTTCTTTGCGGTACCAGTGCTGTGCCGACGCCCCCACCGCCGATGCCCTGGCCGAAAAGCTGGCGGCGGTGCGCGCCGGGGAACTGCGGGCGGGCTTTTGCCTGACCGGTCCCCACCGGGAGGACCTGGATTTGCAGCTGGACGGCCAGCCCGCCCGGGTGTTTGGCAGCCAGGGCCAGCAGCGCAGCTGTGTGCTGGCCATGAAACTGGCCGAAGCCACGGTGGTAGGCAGTTTTTTCGGCCAGCATCCGGTGCTTTTGCTGGATGATGTGCTCAGCGAACTGGACGACGAGCGGCAGACCTACCTGCTGACCCGGATGGGCGAGCACCAGACCATCGTGACCACCTGCGACACCGCCGCCTTTGCCCGCACCAACGGCAAGATTGTGTACGTCAAGGGCGGACAGGTTTCCGAGATACCCTTTCCAACATGAAAAACTTTTTCATGCTGTTTCCATGCAAGGAGAATTTGTATGTATTTTCATGCAGGCCAGGATTTCGTGCTGAATACCCGGGACCTGTTGGGGGTGTTTGACCTGGACACGGCGGGGGCGTCCCGCCGCACCGAGGAATACTTCCGCAAAGCCGAGGCGGAGGGCGCCGTGGTGGACCTGTGTCCGCCCGGCACGCTGCCCCGGAGCTTTCTTTTGACGGATTTCCCCGACGAGACGGTCTACCTGAGCCCGCTCTCCCCCGCGGCGCTGAAAAAGCGCACCGACAAGGTGGAGTGGTAGGCGGGCATCCGGGCAGCGTACACGCCGCCCCTACAACCCACACACCGCGCGGTAATCCCTGTAAGGTCCCACGGCGGGGTCAAGACCCCGCCCTACGCCCGACCTCCGGTCACGGCAGGGCCCGCCCGCGACGGCGGGCGGGATTTCCGATCGGGAGCCCGGGTGAGCTCACACGGTGGGCACGGGCGGTCCGGTTGCTAGAGCACGGCCCGCTGCGAGAAGCGAAGACCATCTCGGGCGACCTCCGCAGAGACCCGGGGTTTCTTAAGGGGCCCGCAGGCCCCTTGAGCCGTGCCCCGCGCCTCGGAACTAGCGGCGGGTTTTTCGGTTCCTTTTTGCCCGGTCAAAAAGGAACATACCGCAACCTTCCGGGCGACGCGAACCTTCCGGTCCGCCGCCCCGCAATCCTGCAATTTTCTTGTTTTTATAATAGATTCCGAACCCCTCATCCAAACAGGAGGCAATCACTTCATGGCAGAAGAAATCATCACCGAAACCAACCGCGAGACGGCCACCGACCACGCCTACGGCGGCGCCCAGATTCAGGTCCTGGAGGGCCTGGAGGCGGTGCGCAAGCGCCCGGGCATGTATATCGGTTCCACCGGCCCGTCCGGCCTGCATCACCTGGTCTACGAGATCGTGGACAACTCCATCGACGAAGCGCTGGCCGGGTACTGCACCCACATCGAAGTCACCATCAAGCCCGGCAACATCATCGAAGTGTCGGACAACGGCCGCGGCATTCCCGTGGACATCCAGCCCAAGCTGGGCATTCCCGCCGTCACCGTCGTCTACACGGTGCTGCACGCGGGCGGCAAGTTCGGCGGCGAGGATTCCGGCTACAAGGTGGCCGGCGGTCTGCACGGCGTGGGTGCGTCGGTGGTCAACGCCCTGTCGGAATGGCTGGTGGTTCGGGTGCGCCGGGACGGCGCCGAGTACGAGCAGAGCTTCAAGCGGGGCAAGCCGGACGGTGACCTGAAAAAGATCGGCCCGGCCGCGTCCACCGGCACCACGGTCACCTTCAAGCCGGACCCCGAGATGTTCCAGGAAACCACCCTCTACCGCTACGAGATCCTGCTCAAGCGGCTGCGGGAGGAAGCCTTCCTGAACGCTGGCGTGCGGATCACCCTGACCGACGAGCGGCCCGAGAGCGACCGCCCCAGCGACGAGCAGGGCGCCGACAACGACGGCCGCAGCGAAACCATGTGCTACGAGGGCGGCATCCGTTCCTTTGTGAGCTATCTGTGCGAGCGCCGGGACCTGACCCCGCTGACCCCCCAGGTCATGTATATGAAGGGCGAGGGCCAGGGCGCCGTGGCCGAAGTGGCCTTGCAGTATTACGACAACAGCTACAACGAGCTGATGCTCAGCTTTGCCAACAACGTCCACACGCCGGAGGGCGGCACCCACGAGGAGGGCTTCAAGCTGGCCTTGACCCGTGTACTCAACGAGTACGGCCGCGCCAAGGGCATCCTGAAGGACAAGGACGAGAACCTGTCCGGCCCGGACGCCCGCGAGGGCATCATTGCGGTCATCAGCGTCAAACTGCAGGAGGCCCAGTTTGAGGGCCAGACCAAGGCCAAGCTGGGCAACACCTTCATCAAGGGTCTGGTCAGCAACGTGGTCTACAAGGCGCTGAGCGAGTATTTTGAGGAGAACCCCGCCGCCGCCAAGGCCATTCTGGAAAAGGCCACCCAGGCGGCCCGGGCCCGCGCTGCGGCCAAGAAGGCCCGGGAACTGGTGCGCCGCAAGAGCGCGCTGGAATCCAACCGGATGCCCGGCAAGCTGGCCGACTGCCACGAAAAAGACCCCAGCAAGACCGAACTCTTCATTGTGGAGGGCGATTCTGCAGGCGGTTCCGCCAAGATGGGGCGGGATTCCAACATCCAGGCCATTCTGCCGCTCCGGGGCAAGATGCTCAACGTGGAGAAGGCCCGCGCCGACCGCATCTACGGCAACGACAAGCTCATGCCGGTGGTGACGGCGCTGGGCACCGGCATCGGGGATGAGTTCGATATTTCCAAGGTGCGCTACCACAAGATCTTCATCATGGCCGATGCTGACGTGGACGGTTCCCATATCTGTACGCTGATGCTGACCTTCTTCTTCCGGTATATGCGCCCGCTCATCGAGCACGGCTATGTGTATGTGGCCCAGCCGCCGCTGTTCAAGCTGCAGAAGGGCCAGACCGTCAAGTACGCCTACAACGATGACGAGATGAAGGTGCTTTCGGCCGAGATGCCGGGCGCCAAGGTCAACCGCTACAAAGGTCTGGGCGAGATGAACCCCGACCAGCTGTGGGAAACCACCATGAACCCCGATAACCGCGTCATCGTCCAGATCAAGATCGAGGACGCCGAACGCGCCGACGAGGCGTTCAGCATCCTGATGGGCGAGCAGGTGGAACCCCGCCGCCAGTTCATCGTCAAGAACGCCAAGTTCGCGAATTTGGACGTGTAACGGGGGTTCATGTTCCTTCTTTGCAAAGAAGGAACCGAAGAAACTCCAAACCAAAACGACAAAGTGGACCCGGTTCCGCTTCGGACCGGGGCGAAAAATTGCCGTATGCAGGAACCAAAACGAAAAATCGTCCGTTTGCCGGACTTCGGCTATGGTGCCGGGGCCTGGTATTTCATCACGGTATGCACCAAAGACCGCGCCCGTCTGTTGGGGCAGATTGTAGGGGCGGCTGATCAGCCGCCCGTACAGACCTGCCTGAGCGCCATCGGGCAGATTGCCGCGCGCAATCTGCTGGCCATCCCGGCCCATCTGCCCGGGGCCCGTGTGGAACAGTATGTCATCATGCCGGACCATGTGCATCTGATCCTATCCATCACAGACGCGGAAAGGCAGACGGGCGGCGTGTACGCCGCCCCTACGGTCCCCCGGGTGATGAACGCCTGGAAAGGCAGCGTCAGCCGGGCAGCCGGCAGGTCGGTCTGGCAACGTTCCTACCATGAACACGTCATCCGCGGTCCCCAGGACCTGGCGGAAATCCGGCAGTATATCGAAAACAACCCCCTGCAATGGGTGCTGGACGGCAAAGCCTGAAACGGGCGGCCACGGGGCGGCAGCGGCAAAATGCCCCGGGCGGCGTGTACGCCGCCCCTACCCACAACCCGGTAAACAAATCCTTCTTTACAATCTCCAAGGTGGTACACTGAATGGAAGAAAATATCATTATGGTGCCGGGGTCCGGCACCAAGGTCATTGAGCGCGACGTCAAACAGGAGATCGAGACGGCCTTCCTGGACTATTCCATGTCGGTCATCGTCTCCCGTGCGCTGCCCGATGTGCGGGACGGCCTGAAACCCGTCCATCGCCGCATCCTGTACACCATGCACGAGCGCGGCAACGACCCGCAGCATCCCTACCGCAAATCTGCCGACACCGTCGGTGCGGTGCTGGGCTCCTACCATCCCCACGGCGACGCCTCGGTGTATGATGCCATGGTGCGTCTGGCCCAGGATTTCAGCCTGCGGTATCCGCTGGTGGACGGCCAGGGCAACTTCGGTTCCGTGGACGGCGACCCCCCGGCTGCCTACCGTTACACCGAGGCCCGCATGTCCAAGATTGCCTGTGAGATGCTCACCGACATCGAGAAGGACACCATCGACTGGGACCCCAACTTTGACGAGACCAAAAAAGAACCCCACGTGCTGCCCAGCCGGTTCCCCAACCTGCTGGTGAACGGCAGCCAGGGCATCGCCGTGGGCATGGCCACCAACATCCCGCCCCACAACCTGCGGGAAGTGGTGGCCGGCATGTCCGCCCTGATGGACAACCCCGACATCGACCTGGCGGGCCTGATGGAATACGTCAAGGGCCCCGACTTCCCCACCGGCGGCATCATCATGGGCCGGTCGGGCATCCGGGCGGCCTACGCCACCGGCCGCGGCAAGATCACCCTGCGGGGCCGCGCCGAGATCGTCGAGAAGAAGAACGGCCGGTATGAGATTCTCGTCACCGAGATCCCCTACATGGTCAACAAGACCCGCCTCATCGAGTCCATCGCCGACCTGGTCAAGGACAAGCGCATCGAGGGCATCTCGGACCTGAACGACGAATCCTCCAGCCGCACTGGCATGAAGATCGTCATCGAGATCAAGAAGGACGCCAACCCCCAGGTGGTGCTCAACCAGCTGTACCGCTACACCCAGCTGCAGGACACCGTGGGCGTCATCATGCTGGCGCTGGACGACGGCGTGCCCAAGGTCATGAGCCTGAAAACCGTCATGGAACGCTACATTGAGTTCCAGATGGAAGTCATCCGCCGCCGCACCGCCTTTGAGCTGAAGAAGGCCCAGGAGCGGGAACACATCCTGGAAGGTCTGCGCAAGGCCGTGGACATCGTGGACGAGATCATCGCCACCATCCGCGCCTGCAAGGGAGGCTTTGCGGAGGCCCGCCAGGCCGTCATGGACCGGTTCGACTTCGACGAGCCCCAGGCCGACGCCATCGTCAAGCTGCAGTTGGGCCGTCTGGCCGGGCTGGAAATCCTCAAGATCGAGCAGGAATTGGGCGAACTGCAGGCCGCCATCGCCGATTACAAGGATATTCTGGCCAACGACGAGCACGTCAAGCGGATCGTCAAGACCGACCTGAACGCCCTGGCCGAAAAGTACGGCGACGAGCGCCGCACCTCCATCGAGGCGGTGTCCGGCGAGGTGGACATCGAGGACCTGATCCCCGAGGAGACCTGCGTCTATACCCTGACCCACGAGGGCTACATCAAGCGCACGGCGCTGGACACCTACCAGGCCCAGAACCGCGGCGGCCGCGGCGTGCAGGGCATGACCCAGAAGGACGACGACTTCACCGAGGAGCTGTTTGTGGGTTCCACCCATGACTATATGCTCTTCATGACCGACCAGGGCCGGGTTTACCGGTTGAAGGGCTACCAGGTGCCGGAGGGCAGCCGCACGGCCAAGGGCAGCCACATTGTGAACCTTTTGCAGTTGCAGGAGGGCGAGAAGGTCACCCTGATGCTGCAGCAGAGCGCCAAGGCCGACGAGGAAAACACCTACCTGACGATGGTCACCCGCCAGGGCCTGATCAAGCGCACGCCGCTGTCCCAGTTCCGCAACATCCGCAAGGCGGGCCTCATCGCCATCGGCCTCAACGAGGGCGACGCCCTGGTGTGGAGCCACCTGACGGGCGGCGATGACGAGATCATCGTGGCCACCCACGACGGCGCCGCCATCCATTTCACCGAGTCGGGCGCCCGTGCCATGGGCCGGACCGGCCACGGTGTGCGGGTCATCAAACTGCGGGAGGACGATTATGTCATCGGCGCCGGGGTCTGCCGCCCGGGTGCCACCGTGCTCACCATCACCGAGGAAGGCAAGGGACGCCGCAGCCGCATTGACGATTACCGCATCACCAAGCGTGGCGGTCTGGGTATCCGCAACTATGCCAAGGGCGGTGTGGCCGGTATCAAGATCGTGGACGAGACCGATGACCTGATCCTCATCAGCGCCAACGGTATCCTGATCCGCATTCATGCCTCCGACATCAACGTTCAGAGCCGCTACGGAAGCGGTGTCCGGGTCATGCGCCTGGCCGAGGGCGACAAGGTCGCCATGGTCGCCCGCGTGGACCGCGACAACGAGGCAGAAACGGCCCAGGTGGAGGCCGACGCGTCGGACGACGCCGAACCCACCGCCGAGGAATTGGCCGCTCTGGAGGCCGCCGAACGGGCCGATGAGGCCGCTGACGTCCCCGACGACGAATGATCTCTGTTCTTTTCTTGCAAGAAAAGAACCAAAAGAACTCTAAACCGGGTACCATTTGCCGGCACGGGAACATCCGCGCCGGAGCCGCAAGGTTGCAAGCTGCCGGACACCTTGCAAGAAAAGAACCAAAAGAACTCTAAACCGGGTACCATTTGCCGGCACGGGAACATCTGCGCCGGAGCCGCAAGGTTGCAGGCTGCCGGACACCTAGCAAGAAAAAGAACCAGAAGAATGCTAATTAAAACTCCCCGCAGGGAATTTTCCCTGCGGGGGAGTTTTGTTTGGAATTTCTTCGGTTCCTGCTTGACAGGATGCCGGGCCGCTTTTTCCCGGCGTCGGCGCGAAAGCTCCCCTGTTGCTCATAAAGCCCGGTTTGGAGTTTCTTCGGTTCCTTCTTTGCAAAGAAGGAACAAAAGCAAAGAAGGAACAAAGACTGGACGGCGGACGGCGGAGGTGTTATGCTGGTTAGAGGATAAAGAGAAAAGGAGCAGGATGGAATGAAAAAAGAGATAGGATTGTCCGGCGTTGCGTTGCTGTTGGCGGTCTGCCTGGCGGGATGCAGCACAGGCGGACAGACGGCTGCCACGGCAGAAACCGCCGCGCAGGACCCATCGGCAGAAACGGTGGCGGCCACGCCGGAACCGGTGGTCTATACCGGGCCGCTGTACGAGGTAACGGCCACCCGGCTGGACGGCAGTGCCCAGGCCCCGCATTTTGACCAGGTATATCCCGGGAAAAGCCGGGAATCCCGCATCAATTACGGCGGTCTGGTCCTGTGGGAAAACTACCGCGAGAACAACACCCTGGTGGCGGGCTTCCCGAAATACACGAACATTGGCGGTGCGTCGGGCAAATATGTGTTCACGGACGCCGACTGCAACGAAATTCAGGTGGCCCAGAACGACGACTACCTGGAATTTCTGGCGGGCTATAACGGGTATCGGCTCTTTTCCTGCGGGCCGGTTTCCGAAGCGGCGCTGGCCCTGTATGACGAAAATCTGCAGCGGGTCACCACCACCTTGGGGTATGCGCCGGTGACGAGCGGTTACACCAACATGTTTTATCTGGGCCTGACCAGCGGCTGGCAACCCATGTGGAAGGTGGAGGGCGACGAATATGGTTTTATGAACCTGTACACCGGGGAATGGCATCCCCTGCCGGATGGCATCATCCCGGCTAGTTCGGGTATGGAGGGCAGCAAGGAAGCCGGGACCATGGGCGCCAGCTTTTATTCCGACGGGCTGGCCTGGGTATGCAAGAACGAAGTGTCCCGCATCTACGATGCCAGCAGCATGAACTTTTATCAGGAATGCCCGGTGATCGGTTTTGTGGACGAAACCGGAAATTTTGCCTTCCGGTTTGACGAACTGGACGCCTTTGCCGGCAAACTAGTGGTGGATGTGACCGGCTTTTACAACGGCACCTGCATGGTGGCCGGCCGCCAGGACGACGGTGTCCAGACGGCTGTTGAAGGGGACAACGTGGAAGGCCGGTATGAGGGCATCGACCTGGAATTTTTCTACGAAATCGACAAGACGGGCAACATTCTGCGGGAAGTGACCTACGACGACTATGTGGCCTTCCGCCAGAAGATCCTGCCGGCGCTGGGCATCCGTGACCCGGAACTGGGCAACTATGCGTTGTATCACACCGACAGCATCCAGCTGGCCGACGGGCTGACCCTCTCGGTGGACAATCCCCTCTCGGCCACGGAGGTGATCCTGGAAGAGGATCTGGGCGGGTTCACGCTGCAGGATTGCAACGGCACCGACTACCCGCTGGACGATTACCTGATCCGCGGTATCTACGTGGGGGACGACGGCACCGTGCTGATGGAATGCACCGACGCGGTGGAAGCCGCCACCGCTGAAAGCGCCTACCAGGCCGAGCAGTGTACCGCCTGGTACAAGCTGAACTATACCTGGATCGCACCGGAAGGCTACCGCGTGCCGGACGGTACACAGAAAAACCTCTCGTCACAGGGGCTGGAAGACCTGTGGGACTATGAGGCCGACATCCAGTATGTTCCGGTTTCGCTTCTGCAGGCAGAGGATGTCCATGACCTCGTCCTGACCTTTACCACCCCGGCTTTCACCAGCAGCTATACCGTGCCGGAAGACAGTTTTGAGGATTATTCCGATGTGGCCATCATGGGCCGGACCCTGGGACTGCATATGGCCGTCCTTTCCCAGGAGGAGGTGACCATCACCGCCCAGTGGAATGACAGCCAGGGAAACCCCCACCAGGGCGTGTACGACGGAATGCTTTCCCTGAAAGAAACCGCCTGATTCCTTGTTCCTTCTTTGCAAAGAAGGAACCGAAGAAATTCCCAATAAAAATATCCCGCAGGGAAATTCCCTGCGGGATATTTTTGTAGAGAGTTCTTTTGGTTCTTTTCTTGCAAGAAAAGAACAAGAAAACTCAGTCGTGGCGGATAGCCTCCAGGGCGCTGATCTTGACGGCGTTGTTGGCGGGCAGAATACCCGAAACGAGGCCCACCAGGGTGGCAAAGACGAGGGCCGCCAGCATGAGCCAGACCGGGATAACCGAGATGGTGCTGGACATGGCGCCGTACATTCCGCCGCCCAGAATACCGGACAGATCGATGCTCTGGCCGAACATCGCCAGGATCATGGACAGGTTGTTGAGCAGGAAACTGACCACCAGGCTGATGGCCACCCCGATGACGCCGCCCAGGAACCCGATGCAGGAGCTTTCCATCAAAAACATCGTGCGGATGTTGTTCAGCTCGCAGCCCAGCACCTTCATGACGCCGATCTCACGGGTACGCTCGTAGATGGCCATCGTCATGGTATTGATGATGTTGATGGCCGCCACCAGCAGGGACACCGCGGCCACGCCGCCGAAGATCATCTGGCTGCGCACCACCTGTTTCTGCATCTCTTCCCGCTGCTGGTTCATGGAATAGGTGTTCTCAAACCCCAGTTCATGGATGGCCTTTTCCACGGCGGGCACGTTGTCCAGGTCGTCCACCTTGACATAGACCTGGTCATAGGACGTGTTGTTGTTGGTGATCTTGGCCATCTTGTAATAGGCGTCCTCGATCATCTTCAGGTCCTGGGTGCGCAGGATGATGTTGCTCTGGGTCCACCATCCTTTGCTTACGTCCTGCTGGATATGTCCCACCACGTCCAGCTCCCAGGTCTGGGTCTTCTCGGTGGAGCCCTCCCCCGTCTTAATGGTCAGGGTCATCTTGTCCTTGTCCACATTGACGAAAGGCTCCACCGGGTTGCCCTGGGCATCGGTCATGCCCTGCCAGCGGTACCGGTTGGGGCTGTTTTCACTTTTGCGGGAATCATAGAAATTGTAGCCGGTGTAATCGCCCACCAGCACCTGGATCTTGGTGGCCTTCTTGTTGGCGGGGCCGGTGTCGGGCCAGCGCCCCGACGCCAGCTGAAACCCCATGGGCTCCATGGCCGCGGGGTCCACGCCGGTCAGGGAACTCAGGTCCATCACATACCGGTCGTTGGTGCCCGCCGTCACGCTGCCCTGCAGGGAATAGGCCGACACATAGGCGGTGGCTGCCACCACATGGTCCAGCTGTTTCAGGTTTTCAATGGCCTTGTCGTCCAGCTTGAGCACCTTGCCGTCCGCACCCATCGACCGCCCGCCGCCGTAGACCTGAATCTGGGTCAGATCGCCCCAGCTTTTCAGCATCTCGTCGTTGGCCTGGGTCTGGGCAATGCCCAGCGAGATCATCAGCACCACCATACAGGTGCCGATGACCACGCCGATGAGGGTCAGGGCCGTGCGGCCCTTGCGTCGGGTCAGGTTGCGGGCGCTCAGGACGATTTCATCAGAGATCTTCATCGCTGTCCTCGGCTTCCAGGGCGGCCAGCGCCATGGCTTTCTTCTTCTTGTGACGCTTGACGATGACCACAATCACCACAATGACCACCACGCCGCAGACCACAATCAGCCCCACGGCCCAGCCGGGCAGACCGGCGGGCTGGGTTTCGGTCTCGGTCATGGAGGGGTCCATCATGGACGGGTCAAACTGCATCTCCTCGGCGGTGGAGGAAAACTCCTTGGTGATGGTGCGGGGCTCACCGCTGGCGTCCTCGTAGCTCAGGGTGATGGTGCCGGACACCGCACCGGCGGATTCGGGGGAAAGGTCAAAGTCCACGCTGCCCTCGGTACCGGCGTTCAGATTGCCCAGGTACTGGTAGCCGCCGGCGCCCAGATTGGTGCCGGTAAGCCGGGCTTCCAGGTTGGAAACGGGGTTTTTGCCCTTGTTCACATAGTTCAGCGAGACGGTGGAGGTTTCGCCCAGCACAATGGAGGAGGGTGCCTTCAGCTCGCCCACCTCGAACCGGTCGGGCTGGCTGACCGGCACCGAGATGGAGGTGGTGCCGGACACCGCTTTGCCGGTGATGGAACCGGTGCCGGTCATGTTGACGGTGATGTTGGCCACCGTGCCGGTAAACCCGGAGGCGGGCAGCACCGGGAAGGTGACTTCCCGGCTGGATTCCGGCGACAGGGTGCCGATGTAGTTGGACAGGCTGCCGTTGGAAAGCGAGATGTTCTCCGGCAAAGTCAGCGAGACGATGACGTCGTTGAGGTCCTCGCCGCCGTTGGTGGCGTAGATGCCCAGCGAGAGGGTGAACTCCTCACCGGCCACGGCGCCGGTGCCGTAGCTGGAGCTGCGCACGATCAGGTTGGGGGCGGTGGTCTGGTCCTTGTCCACACACTGGCCGATCTGGACGCTGAACTGCTGCATGGGCTTGCTGGTGTCCAGGTAGGTCAGGTTGATGGGCAGGGTGTTGCCGCCGCCGTTGTACACCACATCCCGGAACAGCAGCACGTAGCTGTAATAATTATAGTAGGCGTTGGCCTTTTTCTCTTCCTCGCTGGCCTCGCCGTTGCGCACCCGCTGCAGCCGCTGCTGGTTGGGGTCGTCGTTGTTGTCAAACAGCTGGCCGATCTCGCCGATGCCGGTGTACTGGAACACCGAGGAGTTGATCCGGGCGGAAATCTCCTCCGGCTTGACGCAGTACCGGGCCGAAGAATGGTCCACCACCTGGAGCACCACGTTCACATGGTCCCCCACTTCCACGGTGGTGATCTCGCCGCCGGCCAGGTCGGTGACGGTGTAGCCCACCACGTACACCCCGTCCGAGGTGGCCGGGGTAGTGTTGTCGGG
>ERZ1090868.722-NODE-722-length-18318-cov-5.371297_pt1 | contig 18318 bp, 13 predicted proteins | sample MGYA00478475_ERZ1090868 | MGnify/ENA primary metagenome ERZ1090868 (study PRJEB33644, sample SAMEA5815747) | chicken gut metagenome | biome: Chicken; feature: Gastrointestinal Tract; material: Caecum | place: Ireland | collected 2019-01-01 | study: A study of the...
GGATGGAGGACGGCCGCATCCTTGCTTCCAGAGGAAGGAGGATGGCGTGATATGAAGGTAAAAAACAGAAAGACTATATGGAATCTCAGCCTGCGTTCTTTCCGGGCGTCAGGAAAAAGAAACCTCATTGCAGTGGCGGCCATTGTACTGACGACGCTTCTTTTTACCTCTCTTTTTACCATTGTCGTGTCTCTGAACGCCAGTTACCAGACCTATACCTTCCGGCAGATCGGCGGTTATGCTCACGGAACATTTAAAGACGTGACGGAAGAGCAGGCGCGGGATATCAGCGGACACAGGAAAGTAAAGGCCGCCGGGGAGCGGATCGTGGCAGGAACGATATCTGACGGAGTATTTGCCAAAGTTCCGGCAGAAATCAGTTATATGGATTCCAACAATACGAAATGGAGCTTTATCCAACTGGAGGAAGGCAGGGAGCCGGAAGCGGAGAACGAGATTATCATGGATAAGGCGGCCCTGGATCTGCTGGGTGTTGCGCCGGAAATCGGGGCGGAAATCTCACTTACTTATCAGATCACTGATAAGAATCAGAACGGCGGCCAAAAAACAGATACCTTTGTGCTTACTGGCTGGTGGGAGTATGATTCTGTATGCCCGGTACATTTCATAAATGTTTCCAGAACTTATGTGGAAAATCTGGAAAAAGAGATGGAAAAGAAGGGGATGGAACCTTTCCGTACAGATCTCAGTGTGATGCTGTCTTCCAGCCTGAATATAGACGGAACTATGGATGAGATCGAGAAGGACCTGGGATACCAGGTGGAAGATCCGGATGCTGAAAATTATGTTAATTACGGCGTGAACTGGGGCTATACTTCCACTCAGGCGGAATCAGAGATGGATCCGGGAATGGTGATCGCTATGGCGGCGTTTCTGATCCTGGTGATCTTCACCGGATATCTTATCATCTACAATATCTTTCAGATTTCCGTGACAGGAGATATCCGCTACTATGGGCTTTTGAAGACTATTGGGGTGACGCCGCGGCAGCTAAAAAGGATCATCCGCCAGCAGGCGTTACTTCTGTGTGCCATCGGCTGTCCACTGGGGCTGGCAGCAGGATGGCTGGTGGGATATCTTCTGGTGCCGGTAGTGATCGCGAGATCAAGTCTTGGAGAAATCAGTACCCAGATCAGCAGTTCTCCCATGATCTTTGCAGTGTCCGCTTTGTTTTCGGTAATTACCGTACTGCTTTCCTGCGGACGCCCCGGCCGGATGGCGGCGAAGGTGTCTCCTGTAGAGGCGGTAAAATATACGGAAAGCGGAAATTTTTCCAAAAGACAGCGCAGGGGCAGCAGAGCCGGGATCGGGCGCATGGCTCTTGCGAATCTGGGAAGGAACAAAAAGAAAACGGTTCTGGTGGTAGTGTCTCTGTCTCTTTCCGTAGTGCTTCTGGCAGTTACCTTCCAGTTTACCGGAGGATTCAGCATGGAAAAATATCTGGCGGAAAAAACCTGCGCCGACTTTATCGTGGGAAGCACAGATTATTTCCGCTTCCGCGGCAGCAGTCCGGATTCCGGCTTATCTGAAGAAACTGTAAAGATGATACAGGAGAATACAGAAATGAAAAGCGGCGGTCAGGCGTGGGCGGTTTCCGGAGCAGATCCGAAAGTGTGGATGAGCGAAGGGCAGTTTCGGGAAAATGCTTACGGGGCTTCCGGGGAAATGATTCGTCAGGAAGTGTCTCACAGAGAAAAAAGAGGAGAGAAGATCGAGGGGGACTTGCAGATAGAAGGTATGGATGAAGCTCTTCTTGAGAAGCTGACAGTTCTTGCTGGGGATATTAAGCCCCTGCGGGATCCGGAGGCGAAAGCCATTGCCATTGCCGTGGATACAGACGATTATGGAAATCCCTATGGTGAGGAAGAAGCGCCGCAGCCAGGAGAAAAGCTGACAGTGACCTATATAGACGAAGGATATTACGAGGATTCCAGAACAGGAGAACCGGTGACGGACGCTACGCCGGAGGAATACGTCCAGTATCATGTAGAAAAAAGTCATGATGTGGAATATACCGTCTGCGCTATTGTCACAGTGCCGTATCAGATATCCTTCCGCTATGGACTGATGTACAGCATGAATGCTGTTATGGGAACGGAACAGTTAAGGAAAGACAGCGGCAAGGAACTGTATTCCCTCCTGTATATGTTTGATACCCCCGGCAGGGAGGCGGAAAAGGCGGCGGAAACGTTTCTTGCCGGCCTGACAGAAGGAGAGTCCTCCGGGCTGATGTATGAGAGCAAAGATCTTGTACGGAAAGACTTTCAGGGATTTCAGCAGATGTTCCTGCTTCTTGGCGGCGCGCTCTGCGCCATTGTAAGCGTTGTGGGAATCCTGAATTTCTTTAATGCCATTCTTACCGGGATTCTGGCGAGAAAAAGAGAATTCGCCATGCTGCAGGCAGTGGGTATGACAGGAAAACAGCTCAAAAAGATGCTGATGGAGGAAGGATTGATCTATGCAGGGACGACGATCCTGATATCCTTTGTCCTGATCCTTGCCATAGAACCCCTCACCGGAAGGATGCTGAAATCTATGTTCTGGTTTTTTGAATATCATTTCAGCATAACGGCGGTATTCGTCACGGCGCCGGTTTTCCTTCTGCTGGGAGTGCTTCTGCCCCTGTCGGTCTACCGCAGCATAGCGAAATTGACTATTGTAGAGAGACTGAGAGAAACGGAGTAAAAATAAACCTGTTCATGCCTTTTTGTAAACGTGGGCGTATGCGTCTGCGGCCGCCTTCTCCATGGATGCTAATGCATAGTCAAGATCTTCCTTTTTAATAGTGAGAGGCGGCAGGAAACGGAAAACGGCAGGATTGTTGATGGTGTGATTTGCCTGGATCCTGTATTTTTCCACAAGATCATTGTTGATGGGATCTGCGAAATAATCTCCGTAGCCTTCTTTGAATCCTTCCGGGATTTCATAAGTTTCCAGACCGATCATCAGCCCTTTTCCCCGCACTTCCTTTATGATCTGAGGATATTTTTCCTGAATCTTTTTCAGGGCATTCATAAAGTAACTGCCTTTTTCCGCCGCTGCCTGAATAAGATCGTTTTCCAGGATATATTCCAGAGAGGCAAGGCCGGCGGCGGCGCTTATGCCGTTTTCCTGATATGTGGCTGTGTGATGGAAGCAGGTTTCCACACTGCCGTAGGCGGCTTCATATAATTCTTCGGTACAGAGATAACCGCCGAAGGGAATCAGGCCGCCGGAAAAGCCTTTGGCAAAGGTCAGACAGTCCGGAACCACATCTTCATGATCGACTGCCCACATTTTTCCAGTCCTCGCGCAGCCGCACTGGATTTCGTCCGCAACCATATAGGTATCATATTTGTCACAGAGTCTTCGCACTTCTTTCAGGTAGCCCTCCGGAGGGACAATGATGCCGCCTTCGCCCTGGATAGGTTCCACATAGAAAGCCATATAGCAGCCTTTGGAGAGATATTCTTCAAGGACACGGGAATCTCCGTAGGGAACATGATCTACACATTCCATCAGGGGATGCTGGTACATACGCCATTTTTCTTTCCCTCCCACAGATACCGCTCCGGTTGTTTTTCCGTGAAAAGCTCCTTCGCAGGCGAGAATCCGGGTTTTGTCAGGCTTATTGCGGCTGGCCAGTTTTACCAGCTTAATGGTGCCTTCCACAGCTTCCGCGCCGCCGGTGGCAGTTCCGACCTTTGTGAGTTTTCCTCCCGGTGACAGAAGGGAGAGATCGTGAGCAAAAGCGGCGGCAATGTTGTGGTAGGCGATAGTACCCATCATATACTGCTTTGTCCGGAATACTTTTTCGATTTCATTCCAGACAAACTCATTGTTGTTTCCAACTGTTACAACTCCTACGGCGCCGATCATATCAAGATGGCGGTTGCCTTCGTGATCAGTAAAATAGCAGTCCTCCGCCCGGGTGAAAAATTTTGATCCGCCGTTCAGAGTCCGTTCCCGGTTCAAATGGGTAAGCTGCAGTTCTTTTGTTGTCTCAAAATCCATGGCAATGGCGTCGTCAATAGAATAAAAACCGTTCAGAAGTTCTTTTGCTTTCATATTTTTCCTCCTTTATAAATAAAAAAAGACGCAGAAAACAATTTGTTTCCCACGTCTTTGTAAGATGTTTTCAGTATAATCCGGGCAGCAGGTGATTTATAGTAAAAAAAGGACATTTTACCGGATAATAAGGTGATCATAATAGTGACTGGCCTGCAGCAGTTTATGGAACTGGCCGGGGCTCATGGAGGAAAATTCCCGGAATTCCTTCTGAAAGTGCGTCTGATCGTAATATCCGCATTCTGCCGCAATCTGTGAAAGTGTTTTCGGATCTGAGGAATTCAGACTGTTCATAGCCGACTGAAAGCGCAGATACCGGCTGAACCGTTTAATGCTTACGCCTGTCAAAGAGGTGAACAATCTGGAAATATGACGTTTGGTGTAATGAAGGGATTTCTCCAGATCCGTCATTTTTAGCTGGCCGTTTTGCTCATGGATCTGAGAAATGATCTGCATGAGACAGAGCTGGTCTCTGCCGCGGATGTTCTTATTGATCTCAGGAAAAATATGTGTCATAAATAACCGGATCTGGCGTTCAAAGTCCGTCTCACAGCAGATTGCTTCTATACAGGAACGGTCATGTAAAAAAACAGAGATCCCGTATCTTTGATCAGCCAGGTCCTTTGCAAGAAGGTCGTGAAACTGCAGAAGACCTCCCGGTAGAAAACGGACGCCGAAATATGTTTTTCCCTGACGGAAAATATCAGGCGTACTTTTGTTTACGGTTCCGCAGATTTCCGCAGAAGGCCGCTCCGGATCACATTCAAATATGATGTCTGTGCTTCCGTCGGGAACCACCATAACCGGACGGCCGGAGGGGACGGTACACTTAAATTTATAAAAATGAGATATGACGGACCCGGGAGCATATCTTTTCAGATATACATTGGAGGAAAGTACAAAAAACGGCTGGATGATTTTCAATTCTGTGATCATGAAACGACCCTCCTTTTGTCTCCTTTAAACAACATATTTTTTCAGAATCGGTATTTTCTGCATTATCCAGGAACCCAGACAGGAAAGAAGAAAAGCCGCCGCCCAGAAGAGGAAGATCCCGCCGTAGCCAAAAGCCAGAGGCGTAATGCCGAGAAATTTGTAAAACAGATTTAAAAATACCGGATGCAGCAGGTAAATTCCAAAGCACAGCTCTCTGTGACGGGACATCCATGACACACGGACTCCGCTGTTGGCCGCAGTAAGAAAAAGACAGACGGTCAGAAAAACGATCAGCGGGGAGTCATAGGAAACACGGAACAGCTTCAAAAACGCCATATCCGCAGTCAGCACTCCTATCGTCAGTATTGCGGCCGCGGCTGTCAGGCGCGGGCTGGTCCTTCCGTATTTCAGGAAATAGTATCCGGACACATAATAGAAAAGATAAATTCCGGAAAAAGGAAAGGTAAATCCAAGATCAAATCCGGAAAGCTGTTCCAGGAAAGGGATAAAGCTGCTGAAAAGAAATCCCAGGATCAGACCGTACTGCAGAAGCTGTTTTTTTCCATAACGGATCACAGCCCGCAGAAGAGGGGTAGCCAGATACAGTCCGGCCAGCTCGTACAAATACCACATATGGGCCCAGCTTTTTCCAGAGAGGGTATTGAGAAAACCTCTCCCTATGATTTCAAGGGAGAAGTTTTTTTCTGTCACATAAAGTTCGATCACTGCAAAAACAGTTCCGAAAACCAGCAGTGCCAGCAGGATTCTCCTTACATAATGAGTCAGGATTTTTCTGACGGATATCTGTTTTTCAGGGTTCAGAAGAAGAGCTCCGGAGATCATCAGAAAAACAGGAACTCCCGCTGTCATGAGTGCCTTGGCGGTATAGTAAACCGCCCGCTGATCGGAAGTCATTTCTGCCGATAATATAGCGGTAACGCCGGAAACTACATGCAGCATCACAACCATGGCAGTAGCGCTCCAGCGGAGAACGTCAAGAAAAGCGGTTGATCTGTTGTCCTGTTTCATAATCGGATCCTCCTCCCTCACAACAGTGTATTATCTGTTATTTTAATACACTTGGGAGAGTGTTACAAGACAGGATATCTGATATTCCGGGACATGCGTTGAAAACGGCGGAAAAGGATTGTAAAATAATGAACAGATCATAAAGATACACGGAGGAGGGGCTGTAAATGAAGGTCATGGGAATTGATATAGGGACAACCTCTGTCGGGCTGTCTGTTCTGGACAGGCAGACAAGGCGGCAGGTAAAGGCGGAAACAATCCCGGGCGGCAGTTTTATAAGGACAGACAGACCATGGGAAAAGCTGCAGAAGGTGGATGAGATAGAGAAAAAGGTAATTGACGCCGTCCAAGAGCTTCTTTCAGAGTTCAAAGACATTGAGGCGATAGGACTTACGGGACAGATGCATGGGATTGTGTATATAGACCGAAAGGGAATCTGTGTCAGTCCTCTTTATACATGGCAGGACGGAAGAGGCGGCAGAAAGGATTTTGAAGGAAAATCTCTGACAGAAGAAATATATATAAAGACAGGCATACATGTATACTCAGGATATGGATGGGTAACGCATCTTTATAACCAGAGAAAAAATCTTGTTCCGGAAACAGCGGCGTCTTTCTGCACGATCGCAGATTATATAGGAATGAGACTTACGGGACGGGAAAGTCCCCTGATACACAGCAGTATGGCGGCCAGTTTCGGCTTTTTTGACCTGGAGAAAGGACAGTTCAGGACGGATCTGCTGAAAGACCTGGGAGTAACCGGAGATATTCTGCCAGATACAACGACAAAGGTGGCTCCGCTGGGGAAATTCCGCGGCATACCGGTATATACGGCTATCGGCGATAATCAGGCAAGCGTTCTGGGCGCGGCGGGACGGGAGCCGGGCTCCATACTGATAAATATGGGAACAGGAGGACAGATTTCCGTGATCTCAGACAGAAATATCCAGATTCCGGGGATAGAAACGAGGCCTTTTCTGGATGAAAATTATCTTCTGGCAGGAGCTTCCCTCTGTGGCGGAAGGGCATATGCGGTCCTTGAAAATTTTTTCCGTCAGTATGGAAAGGCGGCAGGTATAGGCGACTGTCCTCAGTATGACATTATGGACAAGATTCTGAAAGAGGCACAGCCTGAAGAACCGCTGCTGGTGAGAACTACCTTTCAGGGAACAAGAATGCATCCGGATATGAGAGGCAGTATAGAGGGAATAAGCGAGGAAAATTTTACTCCTGCCGCTCTTATAAACGGAGTTCTCCGGGGTATGGCCCGGGAGCTGTACCATATGTACCGGGAAATTTCAGAACAGATAAAACTGGAAGCTCCGGTGCTGGCCGCTTCCGGCAACGGGATCAGAAAAAATCCATGGCTGCAGAAGGCGTTTGAGGAGGTTTTTGAGAAAAAACTGGCGCTTTCCCCTTACATAGAGGAAGCCGCCTGCGGAGCGGCCGTGAGCTGTTTGTGAGGGAGGAAATTCTTACCGGAAAACGAAAGATTGTCAGTGGAAAGACACCGAAATCCCCCTTCCGCAGTGACTTTTTTCCAACAGTAGGGTATAATAACCAAAACAGTTGGCATTAGTGTAAGGAGCAACAAATATGAAGTTTTTTCATTTATCAGACCTGCACATAGGTCTGAAGCTGATGAACCGTGACCTCCGTGAAGATCAGGAATATATTTTCCGGCAGATTACGGATCTTGCCTCCCGGGAACAGCCGGACGCGGTGGTGATCGCCGGAGATATTTATGATAAAGCCGTACCGTCCGCCGAAGCGGTGGAGGTGTTTGACAGCTTTGCAGCGGCCCTTGCCGACGCTGTGCCGAAGGCAGCGATCATGATGATCAGCGGAAATCATGACAGCGCGCCCAGAGTGAACTGTTTCCGGAATATTCTTTCCAGACAGAAGTTCTATATGGTGGGCCAGCCTCCGCAGAGAGAAGACGAATATATAGAAAAGGTGACGTTGGAAGATGAACACGGAAAGGTGAATTTTTATCTGCTTCCTTTTGTAAAGCCTTCCATGGTAAAAATGGCAGTGGGAACAGACGAAAACGGAAACAATCTTTCTTATAACGAAACAGTACGCCGTATTATTGAAAGGGAGAAGATCGACCAGAACCAGCGGAACGTCCTGGTCAGCCACCAGTTCTATCTTCCCTCTGGAAAGAAGGCGGAGGAAGTGGAGCGGATGGATTCGGAAATACGGACAGTGGGAAATATTGACGAGGTTTCCGCGGATATACTGGAGATTTTTGATTACGGGGCCCTGGGCCATATCCATAAGCCTATGAAGGTCGGCAGGGACCGTTTTCGTTACTGCGGAACCCCTCTTGCCTGTTCTGTAAGCGAGGCAGGACAGGAAAAGGGGATTCTTATGGTAGAGCTGGGAGAGAAAGGAGAAGAACCCGGGATTTCTGTTCTTCCTTTAAAACCGCTGCGCCAGGTAAAAGTGATCCGCGGAAGTCTGCCGGAAGTGCTGGGACAGGCCTGCGAGGACTATGTGTCGGCAGTTCTTACGGATAAGGCGGATTTGGACGTGATCGACATGCAGGACAGGCTTCGCCATGCTTTTCCCAATCTTTTGGAAATACGGCGGGAAAATCTGCGGAAAGCGGATTATACTGGAGAGATGAAGGCGGAAGAGGATATGCTGGATCCCTATGAGCTTTGCTGCTCGTTTCTTCAGGAGCTGGACGAAGATGAAAAAGAGATTCTCCGTGATGTGATCCACACGGTTCAGGAGGTGAAGTAGGATGCGGCCGCTGAAACTGACGATGCAGGCATTTGGCTCCTATGGAGAAAAGACGGTGATAGATTTTGAAATGCCGGATCAGAATCTTTTTCTGATCACGGGAGATACTGGGGCGGGAAAAACAACGATTTTTGATGCCGTTGTTTTTGCCCTGTACGGCGAGGCAAGCTCTTCTTCCAACAAGAAAGAGGGGATCGTGCTGCAGAGCCAGTATGCGGATTATAGCAGAGAACCCTTTGTGGAGCTTGTTTTTGCGGAAGGAACAGGAAAAGATCGGAAGATTTATACAGTACGCAGAGTTCCCCGGCATTTAAAGCTGATCACAAGAGGGGCGGCAAAAGGCGTGGGAACCAGGGAGATCACAGGAACAGTTTCCCTTCTGATGCCTGACGGGATGGAATATCCTCAGAAAGAAGCGGACAGGAAGCTTCAGGAGATCGTAGGTCTTACAAAAGGGCAGTTCATGCAGGTGGCAATGATCGCCCAGGGAGAGTTTATGGAGCTTCTCCGGGCAAAATCCGACGACAAAAAGGCAATTTTCCGAAAGCTGTTTCATACGGGGATGTACGAGGATATTGCCAGCGAACTGAAAAAACGGAAGCAGGAAAAGGAAAAAGAGATTGCCGTTTTGAAGACACGTTTTCAGACAGAAGCGGCCCGTGTGGAGATTCCGGAGGAATATGAGCGCGGAGAGCAGATCCTTGAGCTGAAAGAAAAGATTTCAGAGGGAAATCTGGCTTTGGCGGGAGAATTTATGGAGGAGCTTAAAACGCTGACGGAAACGGCAAAGGACGCTTTTAAAAGCTCGGAGAAGGAATATAAAGAGGCGGCAGGCGCAAGGGACAGAGCGAGAGACGCGCTGACAGAGGCGGAAAATCTGGAAAAGCTGTATCAGAGCCTGGATAAAGCGGAAGAGGAACGAAGGGATCTGGAAAGCCGCAGAGAAGATATGCGTCAAAAAGAACTTTTGGCAAAACAGCTTACAGGAGCTTTTGAGATCCGGAAAAAATATCAGTGGGTAAAAGAAACAGAGGAGGCTGTCTGCAAAATCCGGGAAGCGCTGAGAGAAAATCAGGAACAGCTTCCGGTCCTTTCAGAAAGAACAGAGGCGTCTCTCAGGGAAGCAGGCAGATTAAAGGAAGCCTTTGACCGGGAACAGGAAAGTTTCAGCAGGATATCGGAACGGGTAAATACAGCTTTGGCATTGTTTGAAAGAATCGCCCAGGCGGAGAAAAAGACGGTTTCGGCAGAAAATCGTTTTCGGACAGCCAGGGAAGAGGAAGAGTCCTTAAGAAAAGAACTAGCCGCTCTGGAAGAAAAAGAAAACTTATGGAGGGAACAGGAAGGGAAGCTTTCCGGTGCGGAACAGAAACTCCTTTTCTGGAATACAAAGTATCAGGAGGCGGAAGAACTGGCCAGTGAAACGGAAACGTTAAAGACTTCTTTTCAGGCGGCAGAAGAATACCGTATAAAGGCGGAAGAGTTCCGTTCCGCCTATGCCGCCTCCAGGGAACAGTATGAGAGAACCAGAGATTCCTATGAAAAGATGAGACAGGTTTTTCTGGACGCTCAGGCAGGATTTCTCGCCAGAACGCTGGAAGAGGGAAAGCCCTGCCCTGTCTGCGGATCGCTTACTCATCCCGCGCCCTGCCAGTGGAAAGAAGAACATGGGGATATTTCCGAGGAAGCCCTTGAAAAAATGGAAAATAAAAAGGAAAAGCTTCGCCAGAAACAGGAAGAACTGGCGGCGGAAGCGAAATCCAGCCTGGATCTTGCGGCGGCGAAGAAAGAAGCCTTTCAGGAAAAATGGGAAGGGATAAAGGAAAAATTAACCGCAAAGCTTCCTGAGTTTCCGGAAGCCTTTGGATGGGAAAAGTCGGAAGAAGCGGCAAAAGACTGGGAGAGATCTCTTAAGACAGAAGGAGAGAAGCGTAAAGAGGACGTGAAGCTTCTTGGCAATATCCGCAGATCTCTGGAAACGGCACAAAAGGAAAAAGAACGAAAGAGAACAGCTCTGACATCCGCCGGGGAATCGGCCAGAGCTGCGGAAAGCGAATTTGCGGCAGCCCGGGCAGAGCTTTCAAGTCTTTCCGGATCTGTGGAATTTTCCTCTCAGGAGGAGGCAAAGGAGCAGTTAAAGAAGGCGGAAACAGAGAAAAACCGGAGAAAGGATAGCTGGGAAAAAGCGGAAAAGGCTGCCGTATCCTGTAAGGAAAAGCTGCAGCAGGCCGAGACTCTGACGGCCCGTTATACAGAGGAATTGCCCTCTATGGAAGAAAATTTCAGGGAAAAAAGAGCCGGTTATCTGTCTGAAATGGAAAAGAGAGAGCTGACGGAAGAGCAGTGGAAGATATTTGTACAGACATACGGAGAGGAAACTTCGGAAGCGCTTCTGCAAGAAGCAGCCGATTATAAAAGCAGTTGGGAGTCCGCCGGAAAGCTTCTGGATTCTCTTAAGGAAGCGGTAGGAAAGAAAAAACGGCCGGATCTAAAGAAACTGAAAGAGGAGGCGGAGACTGCCGAAAACAGATGGAAAGCCGCCGAAGAAAGAAAAAATCGCTGCCAGTCATTGCAGAAGAATAACCAGGAGGTTTATGCTGCCCTGGCTCCGGCAATGGAGGAACGGCGGCAGGCGCTGGCCTCCCACGGAAAACTGGACGCTCTTTACCGGATGACTTCCGGCAATGTCAGCGGCGCCAGGATGGATCTGGAAACCTATGTGCAGAGGTATTATCTGGAACGGATTCTTCATGCAGCGAACAGAAGGTTCCGGGAAATGTCCGCAGGTCAGTTTGAGCTTAGAATGTATGATCTGAAGAAAGCAGGAGAAGGGAAAAACAGAGGGCTTGATCTGATGGTCTATTCTAATGTAACCGGAAAAGAGAGGGAGGTCCGGACTCTTTCCGGAGGAGAATCTTTTATGGCGGCTCTGGCTCTTGCTCTTGGAATGGCGGATCAGATCCAGCAGAATTCTTCGGCTATTCATCTGGATATGATGTTCATTGACGAGGGATTCGGCTCTCTGGATGAACATTCCAGAAACCAGGCGGTGAAGGTGCTTCTGCGGATGGCGGAGGGTTCCAGACTGATCGGCATCATTTCTCATGTGACGGAGCTGAAACAGGAAATAGAGGATCAGCTTCTTGTAAGAAAAGATGAAAACGGAAGCCATGTGAAATGGCAGATAAGCTGAAAGATAAAGGAGAGAACAGATTGATTTCAAAACCTATGCGTACAATCCTGCACGCGCTGTCCTACGGAAATATTGAGGTGGAGGCGTCCAGGAAACTGGCGGATCTGAAAAAACTGGACGCAATGAAGATTTTTTGGAAAAAACTGGATACAAAGGTGTATAATAAAGAATATGAAGTACCGATCCGGCTTTATTTTCCCTCCGAAGAGATGATGGAAGAGGGGATTTCCGGACAACAGAGTTTACCTGTTCTCCTTTTTTTTCACGGCGGAGGCTGGGTGACGGAAGGTGTGGAAACCTACGACCGTGTTTGTGCCCGGATGGCTCAGTCCACAGGACAGATCGTAGCTTCTGTGGAATACCGCCTTGCCCCTGAACATCGTTTTCCCATACCCTTGGAGGATTGTTACGCGGCAGCCAGGGCTCTTTATACAAACCACTCTATCCTTCACACAGAACCGGAAAGGATCACGGTCATGGGCGACAGCGCCGGCGGAAATCTGGCGGCGGCGGTGGTGCTGAAGGCAAGAGATACAGGAGAGTTTAAGATTGAAAGACAGATTCTGATCTATCCTGCTCTGAATAACTGCTACACGGAAGAATCTCCTTATCCTTCTGTGAAGGAAAACGGAAAAGATTATCTTCTGACAGCGGTAAAAATGCAGGATTATCTGGAGCTTTATAAGAGCAGTCCCGAGGATCTGGAGAATCCTTATTTTGCTCCGCTGAAAGAAAAGGATCTGCGCGGAATGCCCAGGACGCTGATCCTTACGGCGGAATTTGATCCTTTAAGGGACGAGGGAGAAGATTATGGAAGAAGACTTCTGGAAGCGGGAAATCAGGTGGAGATGCACAGGATACCGGACGCTCTTCACGGATATTTTGCTCTGGGGATACGGTTTCTCCATGTGAGAGAAAGCTTTGGATATATCAATGGATTTCTGGAAAACAGTGCAGATAACAAAAGCTGACATAACAGAGAAGGAAGCTGTGAAAAGTGGAAAAAAGATATTCAGGATGGAGAAAATTAGATAATGCCGCGCTGGCTTTTCCTCTTGTGACCGGGAAAAATGATACAAGAGTATTCCGGTTTTACTGTGAATTGAAGGAGGCGGTGCGGCCGGAGATCCTTCAGGAAGCCCTGGATCAGACAATGGAGAAATATCCGCTGTTTCAGGCTGTCCTGAGAAAAGGGCTGTTCTGGTTTTACCTGGAAAGGAGAGATATCCGGCCTGTGGCCAGGGAAGAGACGAAACCGCCCTGCAGCCGTCTCTATATTCCGGATAAAAAGTCGCTGTTGTTTGAGGTCACTTACTATCAGAACCGGATCAATTTCGAGGTATATCATGCCCTTACAGACGGTACGGGAGCCATGAATTTTCTTCTGGAACTTGTGCAGAATTATCTGATCCTGGCGGTGCCGGAAGCCGGACTTCCAAGGATTTCTACGGAAGAAAAAATAACGGCGGGCGATCAGGAGGAGGACAGTTTTTCCCAGTATTATACCTCTGATTCTCCGAAAACGAAAAAGAAAAAGCCCTCTGCGGTGAGGCTGAAAGGCGAGAAACTGGCCCATAATGAAATGCAGATTCTGGAGGTGGCGGTGCCGGTAAAGGAAATCCTGGAAAGGGCCCGGTTCTACGGCGCTTCGGTCACTGCCTTTTTGTCGGCTGTGTTTATCTGCGCGATCCATGAGGAAATTCCCAGAAGCCGGCAGAAAAAGCCGGTAGCCTTGATGGTTCCGGTCAATCTGCGGAATTACTTTCCTTCGCAGTCCATGGGAAATTTTTTCGGATGGATCGAGGTAGGCTGTACTTTTTCAGAAAATACCACGTTCCAGGAGGTTCTGGACCATGTGAAAAAGCAGTTTGAGACAGAGCTTGTCAAAGAGAAGATCGCTGAACATATGAACGGTTATGTGAAGCTTGAGAAGAATCCTGTGATACGGGCGGTTCCCCTGGAGGTAAAACGGTATTTCCTTATGGCAGGGGCCGAGCTTGGAAGCAGAAGTATAACTTCGGTATACTCTAATATCGGAGTGATCCGTCTCCCGGAGAAATATCAGGATTACATAGAGAGATTCGGATTTTTTGCCAGTACGGACTCTATGCAGCTTTGTTCCTGTTCCTATGGGGATGAGCTTCTTCTGGGATTTACATCAAAAATACCTGACGACAGCATCCAGAGAAACTTTTTAAAGATCCTGAAAAGAGAGGGGATTTCTTTCCAGGAAGAGCAGAATGATTTTCCCGGCTGCAGAGAAGAACAGAAGCAGGAGAGCAGAAAGCTGGTTCAGATTTTTACTTTTCTCTGTATAGCGGCGGCCGTTGTCTGCGGCATGATCAATTATATGACGCTGAAAACACTGAACTGGTTCTGGTTTGCGGCAGCAGGCAGTTTCTGCGCATGGCTGGTGGTGATGGTGGCGTATACCAAGCGGAGAAATATACTGAAAAATGAGATGTGGCAGCTTCTGCTCATAACGGTGATTGCCGTCCTGTGGGATATTTTCACCGGATGGAGGGGATGGTCCCTGGATTTTGTGCTTCCTTTCGGCGCTATGGCAGTGCTGGGTTCTGTGCCTGTGATTGCCAAAGTCAGCCGTTTGGAACCGGAGGAATATCTGTTTTATCTTGTTCAGGCTGCTATTGCCGGATGCGTTCCCATTATTCTTGTGTGGACAGGGACGGTGCGTTTTCCATATCCTTCGGTAGTCTGTTCCGGGATCAGCTTTCTGGTGCTGGCGGGTCTGTTTATCTTTCAGAAAAAGAATACGCTGAAGGAGTTCCGGAAGAAATTCAGGATGTAAAAACAGAGCTGGATTTGGAAAATATTGGGGGTTGACACAGCGGCGGCGCCATAGTATATTATGCTTACAAATGAAAAAAGCAGCGGACAATATTTGTCATCGGATGAATATTTTTAAGACGCTTGAACGTATTCCGTAGATCTTAGAAGGAATGCGTTCAGGCGTCTTTTTCTTTTGTCCTGTTGTATATTGACGCTGCGGTAAGACATAAGCAGGAGGCTGTTATGAAAGTAGTAAGAAAAGATTTCTGGAAGTATATTTCCTTTGGGGTTTTTGGAATGCTGGGATCCTCGGGAACCATTCTTGCGGATACTTTTTTTGTGTCCAACCGTCTGAGAGCGGAAGGTCTTGCAGCTCTGAATATTGCCATTGCGGTTTTCGGACTGATCAATGGTCTGGGAATGATGCTGGGGATAGGAGGAGCCACCCGTTATACGATATGCAGGTCCCGGAAGCAGTACCAGGAAGCGGATCAGACATTTACTCTGGCTTTTTTTTCCGCTCTTGGTATAGGGCTGCTTTTTCTTCTTGCCGGAATATACGGCGCTTCCCGGATCGCGGGATTTCTTGGGGCGGATTCGGAGCTCTTGCCTTTATGCGCCGTTTATTTGAGAACAGTTCTGTGCTTTGCGCCCTGTTTTATATTGAATCATTTGTTTATGGCTTTTATCCGCAATGACGGAGGCCCCAGGCTTTCCATGAGTATTATGATCGCCGGCAGTCTGGCGAATATCGTACTGGATTATACCTTTATGTATCCTTTGAATATGGGAATTTTCGGAGCGGCACTGGCTACCGGACTGTCCCCTGTCATCGGACTGGGGACAGCCTCTCTGCACCTGCTTGCCGGAAGAAACGGCTTTCATTTCCGCCGGGTGAAGCCGGGATTTTCAAAATTAAAATATATGGCCGAGCCGGGGATCGCCAGTTTTGTTAATGAGTTTTCCTCCAGCGTTGTCCTTGTAGTGTTTAATCTTCTGATCATGAAATTTGCAGGAAATACAGGCGTGGCGGCCTATGGGATCGTAGCGAATCTGGCGCTGATCGTTCTGGCGGTTTTTACCGGTATTTCTCAGGGGCTGCAGCCTCTTTTGAGCCGCGCCTACGGCAGGGGAAACAGTGGAGAAGTCCGATATCTGTATCAAAAAGGACGGCTTCTGGCGTTTCTGACAGGACTGGCTGTTCTGACTGCCGTATATTTCTTTTCCGCAGAACTTGTATCCTTGTTTAACAGCGGGAACGACTATCATCTGCAGTTTCTTGCGGAAGAAGGGATGAAGTATTATTTTGTAGGATTCCTGTTCCTTGGATATAACTATGTGACGATATCTCTTTTCAGCACGACCAGCCGGTCCGGCTCCGCCTTTGGAATGTCTTTTTTCCGGGGCTGTGCCGGAATTATCGCGGCGGCTTATCTGCTTTCCGCTTTCTGGGGAATACAGGGAGTATGGCTTGCATTCCCTGTAGTGGAGCTGATGACCATGCTTATAGGACTGATGCAGACAGGAAATAAAAAAGATTGTGTTCCTCTCGCAACCGTGATAAAATAATAATGTTATAGCAATGCCGTTTTCAGGCGGCTGTGCTGTAAGACCTGTAAAAATCATAAATAAACGGGGAGCTTGTGTAAGCAGGCTGAGAGTAAGCTGTATCGCTTTGACCCGCAAACCTGATTTGGATAATGCCAACGTAGGGAACATAAGCCAGGAGTCTATGGAGACTGCAATATACCGTTGGTATGCTGCAGTCTTTTTGTTTTATAGGAAATATGAAGGTATACACGGGATGAAAGCAACGTAAAAGAGACGGGAATCAACACTTTCTCAGCCCGCAGACGCTGACTTTCTATAAAAAAACACTCCGTAAGGCTGGAAGCAGGTCTTTAAGGTCAGATCGGGGGCACCACTTTCTGACGAAAAATGTAACTTAATGATTTAAGGATATGCGCAGGTGCAAGTCACTGCAGAAGCAGGAGGCGCAGTTCATTTTGGCCCGATAGTGCAGGGCAGGGAGGAAAAATGACAAACTATACAACACAGATGGACGCGGCCCGTCAGGGGATTGTCACACCGCAGATGAAAATTGTGGCAGAAAAGGAACATTTTGATACGGAAGAGCTGAGAAAACTGATCGCAAAGGGAGAAGTGATCATTCCCTGCAACAAAAACCACAAAAGCTTAAGCCCCAGTGGAGTGGGCGCGAAGCTGAAAACAAAGATCAATGTGAATCTCGGCGTATCCCGCGACTGGAAAGATGTAGACATGGAATATCAAAAAGTACATTCTGCGGTGGAAATGGGTGCGGAAGCTATTATGGATCTCAGTTCTTACGGAGACACCAGAACATTCCGCAGGAAGCTGACGGAGGAATGTCCGGCTATGATCGGTACGGTTCCTATCTATGACGCTGTGGTTTACTACCATAAAGCGCTGGGGAAGATCACTTCTGAAGAATGGATTGATATTGTGCGTATGCATGCGGAGGACGGAGTGGATTTCATGACTATCCACTGCGGAATGAACCGGGCTACTGCGGAGCGTTTTAAGAAGAATAAGAGGCTGATGAATATTGTTTCCAGAGGCGGCTCCATTATGTTTGCCTGGATGGAAATGACAGGCAGGGAGAATCCTTTTTATGAGCATTTTGACGAGATCCTGGAAATCTGCCGGGAGTATGATATTACGCTGAGCCTTGGCGACGCCTGCCGTCCCGGCTGTCTGGCGGACGCTACCGATACGGCGCAGATCGAGGAGCTGATCACTCTTGGAGAGCTTACAAAGCGTGCCTGGGAAAGAGATGTTCAGGTAATGATCGAGGGTCCCGGCCATATGCCGATGAACCAGATTGCAGCCAATATGGAAATCCAGAAAACTCTCTGCCACGGCGCGCCGTTTTATGTGCTGGGACCTCTTGTAACAGATGTAGCTCCCGGCTACGACCATATCACTTCCGCCATCGGAGGCGCTATGGCGGCGGCAGCAGGGGCTTCCTTCCTCTGCTATGTAACTCCGGCGGAGCATCTCCGTCTGCCGAATGCAGAGGATGTAAAAGAAGGAATTATTGCCGCAAAAATAGCCGCTCATGCTGCGGATATCGCCAAGGGCGTACCGGGAGCGGCGGACTGGGATTATAAAATGAGTGAGGCAAGAAAACGTCTGGACTGGGAGGAAATGTTCCGGCTCAGTATGGATCCTGAGAAGGCGAGACGCTACCGGGCGGAAGCAAAGCCTGAAAAGGAAGATACCTGCAGTATGTGCGGAAATTTCTGCGCAGTAAAGAATACCAACAGGATACTGGACGGAGAAATCGTCACCATATTTGACGAATGAAAGACAGCGCTACAGGGGAATATGATTCCTTAGGCTGGAATTGGAAAAGCTGGGATTGTAACCGTAGGAATTGGATACGGTTTACGGCTGAAACAGGAAATTTGGGGATTGTAACCGTAGGAATTGGATACGGTTTACGGCTGAAACAGGAAAAGCTGGGATTGTAACCGTAGAAGTCTGATGCATTTTACGGCTGAAACAGG
>ERZ1090868.723-NODE-723-length-18312-cov-21.111081_pt1 | contig 18312 bp, 19 predicted proteins | sample MGYA00478475_ERZ1090868 | MGnify/ENA primary metagenome ERZ1090868 (study PRJEB33644, sample SAMEA5815747) | chicken gut metagenome | biome: Chicken; feature: Gastrointestinal Tract; material: Caecum | place: Ireland | collected 2019-01-01 | study: A study of the...
TCGAGTCTCGTGGGCTCGGAGATGTGTATAAGAGACAGATATGAAATAAATTAAATTGCTTTCATTTACGAATAAAGCCATAATTAAAATCGGTAAAATATTTGTAATCGTATTAGTGACAAGTAACCTTTTCATTCTCGCCGTATATTTAAGTGGCAATTTATTTTGACTGCTTTTACTGTCCAAATACATTTTAACAATCAAAATGATATAAAATCCGGCAAAACATCCAAGTAAAATATCAGCCGTTCCCGTAAACATAAATATGATAAACAAAACAAATAAAATACTAAAATCTACAAATTGCTTAGGATTCCTCTTAAGCCATTTTAAATATGTTTTCTTTCTATTATATTTATTTTGCTGAAGCATATGAAAAGAATCAAGTGACTTGTACATCACATAAATAAAATAAGGTATTGAGCATATCAAAAAATTATCTATCATTTTTCATCTTCTCCTATAAAATTATTCATAATTGATATCGTCTGATTAAGCCTTTCCAAATATGCATAATGTGTGCATCCCTCATATTTGATAACCGCTGAGTCTGGAATTAAACTCTCAAGCTCATAAGCATCCTCGATTGGCACAGCCTCGTCGCGGTCGCCCCAAATAATCAAAGTAGGACATTTAATTTTCGATACTAAATCAGTAATATCTGTATTAACATGTAAGGTCATTATCTGTCTCATTATTGGACTTGCATTCCTATAATCAGTAGACCCAATATGTTTTTTCATCGCTTCCCCTATTTTATCCATACCTGGTAATTTTTTAAGTCCTTTTAAAACCCTCATTTTAACTGTCGGCTTTTTAATCTTAACCTTGAAAGGACTTCCGAATAAAACAAGCTTCTTAATAGGATATTTACTTGCATAAATCAAACTGACCTTTCCTCCAAAAGAATGACCAGCCAATATCGGATTCTTAACCCCTAAAGACTCAAGTAGTTCATGAACCATATCGGCAAAATCTTCAAGCGTCCAAACCTCTTTAGGTTCCTCACTAGCTCCATGACCAGGAAAATCCACGATAATAACATCGTTCTTTTGAAGTGCATCTCCAAGTGGTTTCATCATCTGAATATTCTGACCCCAACCATGAAGCAAAACTAAACTTTGCCCCTCTGGATTTCCATATCTTACATAATTAACTTTAACACCTTTATACTCAAACACATTCATCACCTTTTGCCAAATATTATACCATAAAAATAACAAAAAACTCATCCTAATTAAGGACGAGTTTTTCCCGCGGTACCACCTTACTTTATTTTAATAATACTCTCAAAACTATAACGCGTTACCGTCTTTTCCTACTAACTTCAGAAAAACACATCAAGAGTGATCCATATAAACAAAAGTTGTCAGTTTCCACCAGCCACTGACTCTCTTTAAACTTTTTTATTTATAACGTCTCTATCAAATGCTTTAAAGTTCTAGTTTATCAATATCGTTAATAATATCGAGTTGTGATTCGACAATCGTCTTAAGTCTTCGCTTAAGAACCTCGACATTTCTTCTAACTTTCATTGACTCATCTTCTATTTTCTCAGCCTTCATAAGTGCGTCGTTGACAATTCTACTCGCATTTTTCTTGGCTTCGTCTATCATTATTTCAGATTCTTTATGAGCGGCAACTTTTAATTGGTCAGAGGTCTTTTGAGCCATAATAATTGCTTTATTCAAAGTACTTTCCATTCTCTCATACTGTTCGAGTTTTTCTTTCATTGCTGCATTATCGGTACTCTCTTCCTGCAAACTCTTAATCTGTTCTTGCAAACTCTTAATCGTCGCATTCTTCTTTTCGATATCTGCAACCATTGACTCAACTTTGGCGATTACCTTATCCAAAAAAGCATTTACTTCTTCAGGATCGTAACCTCTAACTGTCCTCTTAAATTTCTCCATAAACTTTGCCTCTCTTTAGCTTTTAATTTTTTACCACTCAATATCTATATCGTCGTTATCGTGAATACCTTTACCTTCGGCATTACTATCAATTTTTCCTTGAATACTTACATTGTTAGGTGTACAAAGGAAAATTCCTCCACCAATTTTTTGCAAATCACCGTTTATCGCATAAATCGTTCCACTTAAAAAGTCTACGATTCTCTTAGCTTGTTCAGGGGTAACTCGGTGTAAATTCACAATTACAGTATTCCTCTTCTTTAAATGATCGGCTATCTGTTGTGATTCTGAATAAGCTCTTGGCTCCAAAAGAATCATCTTTGCGCCGCCATCTTCAGTTAAAGCTTCCTCTGGATTTAACTCATAATATTTATTGTTATCAGGGGCTGCAAAAACATCTTCCTCTTCACCTAAAATTTTCTTCATTATACCCATATTTATCCTCCTTAAGTGAAAATTATCACTTTACTACTAATAATTTTACCATAGTTTTTTCAAAAAGAAAACTTTTTTTCAGCTTTTGCATTAAAAATAAATTTATTTTTTTAATTAAAACTTAATTTTTTCGTTTATATAACTTGCAAGTTCACAAACCTTTACAACTTCTTGACGCATTGTATCGCGATCTCTCACCGTAACAGTTCCGTTTTCTATCGTCTCATCATCGACTGTAATACAGTACGGAGTTCCTGCTACGTCTTCTCTTCTATATCTCTTTCCAATATTTCCCGTCATATCATAAGCAACATTAAATTCTTTACAAAGCATATTATAAACTTCTAAAGCCTTATCATTATGTCTTTTTTTAACAAGTGGCAAAACAGCTGCCTTATAAGGAGCAAGCGCAGGATGGATACTCATCACCTCACGCACACTACCATCTTCCAAAACTTCTTCTCTATAAGCATCCGTAATAACCGCCAAAAATAACCTATCAAGTCCAACAGAAGGCTCGATGACATAAGGAACATACTTCTCGTTAGTTTCTGGATCCAAATAAGTTAAATCTGCTCCAGCGTGTTCGATATGAGTCTTTAAATCGTAATCCGTTCTGTCGGCAATTCCCCAAAGCTCACCAAAACCTTGTGGATAATTGTACTCGATGTCAGTTGTCGCATTACTGTAAAAAACAAGCTCTTCCTTTTTATGATCGCGGTATCTTAAATTTTCTTTTTTAATTCCAAGACTTATTAAAAAATCCATACAATACTTACGCCAAAAATCAAAAGCTTCCTTTTCATCCTTTGGATTAATAAAATACTCAAGTTCCATCTGTTCGAATTCTCTTTGTCTAAAAATAAAGTTTCCAGGCGTTATTTCATTTCTAAAAGCCTTACCAACTTGCCCGATTCCAAATGGAACCTTGGCTCTCATACTTCTTTGGACATTCGCATAATTGACAAAAATACCCTGAGCAGTTTCACCTCTTAAATAAACCTTGTTCTTCGTATCTTCTGTAACTCCCATACTAGTTTCAAAAAGCAAATTAAACTGTCTTATTCTCGTAAAATCTTCACTGCCGCATTTTGGACACTTAATATGATTGTCTTTGATAAAATTCTCAAGATCCTCATTACTAAATCCATCACCGGTAACTTCGCCGTGAGTAAACTCTTCGATAAGCTTATCTGCTCTATGTCTACTCTTGCACTTCTTACAATCGACAAGTGGATCAGAAAAATTTGCCACATGACCAGAAGCTACCCAAACCTCTGGATTCATCAAAATCGCACTGTCAAGCCCATAAATATTCATGTGTTCGGAAACAAACTTCTTCCACCATGCCTTTTTAATATTATTTTTAAGCTCAACTCCAAGTGGTCCATAATCAAAAGTGTTGGCAAGACCTCCATAAATCTCACTGCCTTGAAAAACAAATCCGTATTGCTTGCACACACTAACTAATTTTTCCATCGTTACTTTTTCCATTTTTATTCATTCCCCTCTCAAATAAAAAGATTCCTTCTAAAAATGTAAGGACGAATTTCTCCGCGGTTCCACCTTACTTATTCAAGAAAGAATCTCTTTTTTATATACGGCTCAGGGGTTCCAAACCCGTCATCGCCCTTATCAAAAGTATAAGTAAATTATAGTAATTTATTACCATTAAGTCAAGAATTTAATTAAAAATTTCAAAAAAAAGAGTACCCATAAAGGGTACCCCCAATGCATAGAAGATTCCGGGGCCTAATGCCCCGGGAATAACTAAGGCATTTGTTTAAATTCATCTTATGACATAATTATAAACTAATTTAAATTTAGAGTCAAGTAAAAATAAAACATAATTTTTTAAATAAAACTTCTAAAATTATTTTATTTTCGAAGCTTACCCTCCTTAAGTAAATTAAGCAACTTTAAATTCTGAGAACTAGTACCCTTATAATTACTAATACCATTTCGTGCCGCAATTATCTTCCTATTTGCAAAAGAAGCATCAACGCCTATTTGTTTTAAAGCATCGACAAATGAATAACCCTTATAATCCGAATAATAATATTCGTTACTACCCTTTTTCAGTGCATTCAATAAATTCTCATTTTGTAAAGCCGTACCCTTATAAGTATCCGTAAAACCTACTTCTCTATATAAATTTTTTCGCGAATCAAAAGAACTATCATAACCTACGCTTTTAAGCGCATCGACTATCGAAGTTCCATTATAATCACTTAAATCCGGCAAATCTACTCTATCATTACCTGTATCGGTAAATATATCTTTATATAAAGTATCTAAATCGACATTCCCACTAATTCCATTTACTCTTCCCGAAGACGTATACTGCCACATATCGTATTTTCCAGAAAAAGTATTCACGTCGTTGTACTGCGCTACCCACAAAGTGTATTTCTCACCGAGCTTCTGATAATCAAGATACGTCGTAAAGAAATACTTATTCGCATATACTCCAGCCCAGTAACCACCTTTTTCGATTTCTTCACAAAAAGCTTCACACATCTTAGTTAAAGTATTTTTACCCAAATTAATTTGACTTTTATCTTCAATATCGTAATAAACCGGTAAATTAAGCCTTCTTCCATTAAGCCACTTTAAAACGACTGCTGCTTCTTTCTTTGCATCACTCACGCTCTTTGCATAAGAATAAAGATATACACCTACCGGAATATTTTGACTTTTAAAACCTTCGTAATTAGCTTCAAAATACTCATCTTTCTGACTTTCGTATTGTCCATATCCTATTCTGACAATTGCAAACTGAATACCAGCATTCTTAACTTTTTTAAAATCGATGTTCCCTTGATACTTAGAAACATCTATTCCTTTATATTCCATGCAAACCTCCCTTCATTTATATATATGAAAAAAAAGATTAAATAGAAATTACTAATACCTATTTAACCTTTGGAACCATTACTTTAATCTTCTTCTTTATATCATATCTTAACCTATGACTATCCATTATTACTTCGTCACCATCGTTGTTAAGTGACTTCTTATCAGTATCTACTATTACCTCGAAATTATCAGTTTGAAAATAATCGACGTAATCCGAATAATCCTCCATTGAAAACTTACCTTCATCGTAATTACTAACTTTTGAAGCAAAATCATAAAGTTTTGCAAATGGAATTTTCTTAACAATTGCCACTTCAAATTTACCATCAGCTATAGAAGTATTTGGATACAAATTCATTCCCGCAAAATTTTTAGAATTCGAAACAAGTAATGTAAGCGCTTCTGTCTCTACTTTTTTGCCATTCCTCTCATAAGTAAGTTTTAAAGGCTTCTTGATCAAATCATGAATAATTTCCGGAAACATTAATCCTAAAGTCGTATAATAACCTAAAGTTCCCAAACTCATCTTCAAAAATCTTGGTGTTCTATAAGTTATATCGGTAAATGCCCCGCACGCTGAAACATAACCTACTGCCCTTCCATTGACTTCTAAAGCATCCATATCTATTTCTCTCAAATTGCCAGAACTTGTCATCATTTTAATCAAAGTATAAGGATCATAACCTCTCATTCCGAAATTATTAGCCGTATCATTAGTCGTTCCAACCGGAATATGAGAATAAAACCCTCTTTGAGTAACATCATTTAATGCCTGAACGGCCTCACCCATTGTTCCGTCTCCGCCCATCGTAATAATCCAGTCATAATCATCATTAACCTTTTGCACCAATCTTGGCGTATCACCAGCCTTTTGACTTTCAAACAAATCTGCTTTGATCCGTTTATTAAAAATACTTTTTACCTTGTCTAAATCAAGTTTACTCATCCCTGTTGCCTTAGGATTATATATTACCGCTGTTTTTTTCATAATTATCCCCCAATCATAAAATTAAAAAGAATCAAACGATTCTTTTAATCCCTTTTCGTCTTTCGAAAACCGTCACTTGATTTTTTTACCAAAATCTTTACTTCCCTCTTCTTAACTTTTTTCTTTAAGAAATTATCTAAATTCTTTTGGCCGGCTTCATCCAGACTATCTATTAAAATTTCTTTTGGACATTTCATAAATATATTTTCCTTTCACATTTAAATATATTAACAAAATTTATAAAATATGTCTAGTTAAAACGAAACATATTCGTCAGTTTGATAAATTACTCCATCGATTTCGATAAATATTGTATATTTACCGATTAAACCATCACTATTAATATACTTCGTAACCGTTAAATCATCACTTTCATTGTTATTACCAAGATCGACACACAAAGCTGTATAAGGACGTGTACTTATTCTCATATTATAAATTTTTTCCATCATATCCTTGTATAAAATAATCTTAACCTCGGTTCCTCTTTTAAACGTTCCAGTTACTGCAAGTCTATCTTTTTCCTTCTTTATGGAAATATCGTGAGACTTATAATCATCATCTTGCTCTTTAGCATTACTCATTAACGTAAACTTTTCACTCTCAGCATCCGTAACCCCTAAACTACCAAGTTCCTTTGGATTTCCAAGTTCAAACTCGTCATCACCATATAAACTCATCTTTTCAACCCTATAAGTATTAGTAGGCAAAACCATTTCGAATATCACTTCATCGTCAAGAAGTTCTACAGTATCGCTTTTCAAAGTATCTGATCCGGCTAAACCAGCTGGCTGATTTTGAATCTTTCCATCCTTATAAGAAATACCACCCGAATGAACAATATAGTGATTTTTATCTAAATAATCGACATCAGATATATAAGGAGAATAAAAATCACTACCTCTCTCTTTTCCATATTCCCATACTTGTTCGATAGTCATTTTATCAGTATCGATCTTATACATAACTCCTCTTGAATAACTATCTTCCGCCTTTACATAATCCTTTTCATTTTTAGATTTATTATTCCCATTGTCAAACAAGAATACATAACTTTCTGGCGTAATCATTGCCGCGTGTTGTGACCATTGCCATTCAAAATTATCTCCTACTGGTTTAAAGAAATATTTTTGATACTCATCGCTCCATCCCTCAGGATCACCGAGTATCCAGTTAAGCTTGCCAGTATCATAATCGATATTGATAACCGCATCCTGATGCCTTCCAGATAAAGTAATTGAATTAGTCTTCTCATCATACCACACCGAATTATTGTGGAACCAATCATATTCTATCCAGTTTTCGCTCTTGCCATCGGTCATTTTTAAAATGTCTTTCAAATCAAAAGTTTTAACAATATTACCATTTTTTCTATCTATTTCAACCACATAATCTTCAACCGTTCCCGAATCGTTATTAAAATCATCAGAAGCCACAAGCAAATTACCATTTTCCATTTCATAATAATCGTGATGATAACCGCCAGGCAAACTGTATTCAGTATATATCTTTCCAAGCATATCCATTTCGTATAAGCCAGTCGAATAATAAGGAACCTCGGCAAGCCTTTCTGTACTAACTAAAAGTCTCCCATTATCAAGTCTGTTAATTTCCCAAATTGCGGACTCTGTTAAATACCATCTAACATCACCATTAACATCGTAAGCCGCCGTATATCCAAAACTAGATGGCGTATAAAAATACAAATCGTTATTAAGTTTACTCTCATCCTTTTTAACACTAGTTGGTAAAATAAAATCGTCAGGAAGTTCATCAGTCTTAATCGTGAGTTCTTTCTCTTTATCGCCACATTTAATCGTAACCTTGTTCTCTCTTCCCGCATAAAGTCCATAAATCGGCAAATAATGTTCTGTTTCCTTAGTAAAAGTATGTGTATATGTCGTAAGGTCTGAATCACCGTGAATCGTTACCTCAGGACTTACTTCTTCATCCGTTTCAAATATTACTAAAGCCGTTAAAGGTGAAATTTCATAAGGATTTAAAACCACATTAGGATCATCTAAAGTATAACCTGATATTTTCAGTTTATTTTCATCCTGAATTTGTTTCTCCATCAAAGAAACAACATTTTCTACTTCGTTTTCGCCTTCTGTTTGCATTCCAAAAATTCTAAATACAGCAATAATTACCACTACTACCGCTGCCACTAATACAATTACTGTTTTCTTGTTCATAAATATCCTCCATAGACAAATTATATCATATTTTATTATTTACCTAAAACAAAAATGAGCAAAAATAAAAACTCCTACCTAAAAGTAAGAGTTTAATAAGCAAAATAATGGCGGAGTAGGAGGGATTCGAACCCTCGCACCAGTTTAACCCGATCTACACCCTTAGCAGGGGCGCCTCTTCAGCCTACTTGAGTACTACTCCAATAAAGCTTACGAACTAATTTTACCTAAAAAATAATTATCTGTCAAGGAATTTTTCCAAATCTGACATAATTCTATCTATTTAAAAAGAAAAGATTTTAATCTCTTCTCCCATAATTATTTTATTTCATTATAAACTTTTGTAACCTCATCCCTATCCCCTTCGATTGCCACCACATGCATAATCTCAGGTTCCCTATAATCATCCATTTCGAATTTCACTCTCCCCTTTTTATAAATATACCTTGTTCTAACCAAATGTTTTTTCTTTTTATAACCTAAAATATTTAAAATTGAATCTATTGCTCGTCTATTTTCATCAGTAACCTTCAAAGGAATAGTTTCCCTAGACTCCTTATATACCTTATCAGAATCATCGTCGTCCTTAAAATCTAAAAACACATCCGTATTTTCACCTGTCTTCGTCGTTGTAATTCTTGCCAAAACCTTATTATCACTCGTAAAAAGTTCCCTTACTTGATCATACTCTAATCTCTTTTCATAGCCATTCTCTTCACAATATTTTTTATACTCATCTAAACTATCTACCTTAAAACTGTATTCGTATTCCATCCAAAAAACCTCCTTATCTAAGTACTAAAGGTACCTCTTTATCGTATAAAACATTTAACACATGTAGTGCCCGAGTCATTGAAACATATAAAAGCTTCATATCCGTTTTATTATCATCATAATCTTGAACATCCGGAATAATAACCGCATCGAATTCAAGGCCCTTAGCTAAATAACTCGGAAGGATGCACACTGAAGAGGCAAACTGCAAATCATCATCTACCCTCTTAACATCTATTTTATCACAGACAAGCTCAAAAATTAAATCACATTTCTTTTGATCCTTAGTAATTATCGCAATACTTTGAAAACCTTTATTTTTCATCTCAGAAACTATATTAATTATATCATTCTTGATGTTCATGCGCTTAACATAATGAACCTCTTCCCCATGCCTAATTACTGGAACCGCTAAAAGATAACCCAAATATTTATTTATCTTATTAGCCTCATTCATTATCTCGATTGTCGTTCTGTAACTCTTTTCTAAATTGAGAAGTTCACAATTCCCAAACACATTCCTAACTTGATCCCACGATTTAATACTTTTATAATCGTAAAGCGACTGAGCCAAATCGCCATAAATACTAAACGATGCATTCTTCAAAATCTTCTTTAAAACATAAAAAGTAAAAGTATTGTAATCCTGAGCCTCATCGATAACAACGTGCTTAAACTTATCGAATTCTAAAGAACCACTGAGTAAATAATTAATATACATAAGTGGAGTTAAATCCTCTATATTAACTTCTCCTCTTAAAATTTCTTTTACCTTTTCTTCGTCACTAAACTCATTTCTAATAATTTCTGCATATATCTCTCTAGGTGTTTTTAAAATCTTTTTAAAATAACTTTTTAAAATATTACTGCCACCTGTACCAAGTTCTTTCTTTAAAAGTTCTCTATCCTTAATCTTTTTTATATTGGCCTCTTTCAAACTCTTATCGAGTAACCTTTGTAAAATAATATCCTTATATCTAATTATTTCTCTCTCTAAAGTAGCTATCGTCTTCTCGCATCTCACACTTAAATTTCTATGAGTTTCCTTATTTATACCCATATATATATCTCTTATCTTCTCATAACCTACTATCTTAAAACCCTTATAAACTAAATCCCTATCTGGAATTAAATTATCAGTATAATCTCTAAAATATTTATCTATTACCTCCTTAAAATCTAAAGAAGTAATGTAATTAGCTCTACCTCCATCATCGGTTATCTTTAAAGAGCTGTAAACCTTTAAATCCTCGTTTAAATATCTAATTGCCATCTCCTCTAAAGTGTTTTGACAAACTCCATGAACATCTAAATCTGGTAAAACATTTGCGATATAATCGCCAAAAAACTTATTCGGTCCAATAACCATATATCTACTTGGCTTATACAAGTCTCGGTTATTGTAAACTAAATAAGCTATTCTATGAAGAGCAACTGTCGTCTTCCCACTACCAGCTACCCCTTGAACTATTAAATTGTCTTTCATATCCCATCTTATAATTTTATTTTGCTCACTTTGAATCGTTGCCACTATATTTTTAAGTCTCTTATCCGCACTAACACCCAAATAAGGTTTTAAAAGTTCATCATTACTCACTGTATCTACATCGCTAAAACTGATAAGCTCTCCCTTTTCAATTTCGTATTGCCTTTTAGTAAGTAAATTTCCTGAAATCTCACCCTCCGGAGCCAAGTAAGAAGCCTTGCCAATATTAGAATCGTAATACAAACTGGCAATAGGTGCTCGCCAGTCTACTGTTATTATTTTTTTGTCATAATTAATAACTCCAACTTTTCCGATATAACACACATCTTTAGTTTTATCAGATGCCTTTTCAAAATCAATTCTCGCAAAATATGGCTTATCCATACTTCTTTGGATTACATCCTTTTTACCTAAAAGTCTCGCTTTTTCTTCCATCATCTTATCGTAATCACCCTTATAAAAATTAGGTAAATTTCGTATCTTTAAATCAGTATCTGAAATAATCTCCTCATACTCATCTAAAGTCCAAGCTAAATGCTTCTTTTCTAATTCTAAATCCTCCATAAACACTCCTTTCTATAAACGCAAAGAATTTTGCACCCATAAAAATGCAAAATTATATTTCCATATTCTCTAGCTGTCTCTATAATAATATACCAAAAAATCATTAAAAATCAAAGTATTTCAAGCAAAAAAGAGTAAAAAATTACTTCTTGTTAATTACCTTTGGCATTGGAAGATCAAAAGTAACATGACTATATTGTTTTACCCCTTGATTTCGGCACAGTTCTGAATACTTATCATCCCATGATAGAGGATAAGCATCTTTTATATCAAGGCCTATTTTACCTACCCATTTCCTAACAACTTCTTGTGGATCATTTCTCTCACTTTTATTCTCAACTTCTAATGCTATTCCAAACGGATACTCATCTACAGCAATCTCCACATTCTCATTATGAAAAATAGTTCTATATCTTTCATAACTTTCAATATCTTTCATTTTTAAAACATTGTTAATTAAATACATCAAATTATCATATTCGCTGTAATTAATTGAAACTTCTACCTCTTCCTCCCTATTTACTTCACTCTTAGAAGGTGAATGAAGCCTCCTCTTCCAGCTAATCATACATTTTTCGGTATCGTCACTTTTAGTAATTCTTATTCTAAATCTTCCGTCAATCTCTTTAGTATAAAAACTCATATCATCACAAGGATGATCAAACTGTGACGTTTTTTCGTATCTCTTATTCTCTTTTTTCAAATCACCTATTTTACTAAGCTTTTGAATAATATTATCATATTCCTCACTAGGAAAATAAAATCTAACTTCATATTCCATTAAACACTCATCCTTTCTCTATCTATTAAAATATTACCATATATATACATATAATTAAACAAATTATATCAAATATGTTATAATAAATATATAGAAAAGAGGTAACAAATAAAATGAAAGAACAAATCGATGATGCAAGACAAAAAGCTATTTTAAATGTTAATCACTGGGGTGGCCGAACAATGACTTATGGTGGAACCTTAATTATGGAAGATAAATCTGTATACACCTATCGATATTGCTTGTTTATGAATGAAGAATCTGGTAACAATCAACAACACTCTTTTTTGAATAACAAAAACCATTTAACTAAAATAAAAGAACTTTCAGACGGAGAATTCAAAAAAGTAATATCTTTCATAGAAGAAATATTAAAAGAAAATTACACCGATCAACAAATATTTGACTATGGATATAGTGTAAAAGTAAATTATAATGGAGTCAAAAAGGAAGTAAAAAACGTCGACTCTTTATATAATAAAGCGAAAGATTTAATCGCATCTCTAACCGAAAATAATTCTTAACCAAAAAGCCAAACTTTATTAGGCTTTTTATTATGGTAAAATTATTTTGTTTAAGACTTATATTATAATAAAAAACCGTTTTTAAAGGAAAAACGAGTTTTTTATTGAATCTTTCACAGTTTTATATATTCTAACTAAATTGCCTGTCATTTATAAGTTCATATTTTAAACAATCGTCATCTAAAATACGTTTTGCCGTCTCCGGTAATATCTCAGCCTTTTTGGCCTCATCATAACTTACCCAGTTTAAAGTTGTATCATCCTTATCTTTCATTACAAAACTTTTCTCCTTAATCACATCTTCATCGATATCTACCTTATAAACAAAAAGTAAAGTCTGAACGTTGTGTACAACCTCATTTTTATCCTTATAATCGAAAAAATTCTCGGCAATAAGTGAAAGTTTTATCTCCGCTCTACTGATATCATAGCCAGTTTCCTCCAAAACTTCTCTTATTAAAGCATCTCTGGAAGTTTCCATAAACCGGACTCTACCTCCAACTAAAGTAAAACACTCATCGCCAGGCATTATTTGGAACAAATATTTACCCTTGTTTTCGATAATTGCCGCTACTCTATAATTGAATAAATCGTCCCCTTCTTTAAACTTAATATCTCGCATATTTACATCTCCTTTCTCAAAATTTTATTTTTATTATCTATATAATCTATCGCTTTATCAAGTGGCCCACTCAAAACATCAAAACAACTATTATTTATAATCTTCATCATTTCACATCTACTTTTAAAAAGCTCTTCACTATCATATGAAGGAACATATCCTATTGGTCTTCCTAATTTATCAACAATAGTTGATGTTGTATTCCTAATATTTTCAGACAAAATGTTATAAAGTAAAAAATTATTCTTCCAGCTCTCTCCCGATTTAATTCCAAGCCTCTTCTTTCTATTATCTATTTGAATAACATCCACCTGATTAATCAAAACCGGTCTATCTTCTAATTCCATTCCCACGTCTTTTCCTAAAACAAGCCTCTTTTCATTCCACACATCCTCGGGAATTTCCGGAAAAATTCTCTTCTCTAAATAAGGCATATTTTCTGTAACCGAAGAATACCTAAAATTGATAAACTTCGTTCCTCCGTAAGCATATAAATTGTTATTAAAAAGTCCAATTACTGTCTGATCATTACTGACAAGCTTATAACCTCTTTGAAGGCACATATTAACCGCCATACTAGTTTTACCACTACCTGCCCCTCCCAAAAGCAAAATACCATAACCATCTTTTGATACACAAGCCGAATGACAAGTAGCTTTATTATCTTCACCGTATTGTTTTTCAAGTAAATAACGAACGACATAAGCAATATTAGAATCAGTAAGCTCGCTCTTCGGATAACGCATATAAATACAGTTCTCTCCGCATTTAATCGCCTCTTCAGAAGGTTTACAATCTAAATAAATAAACACATCTTTGGCCTTAAAACTATCATCAAGCGTCTTTAAATCTGGAATATTCATATAATCTTTGTTTTTCTCGAAAAACTCTCTTAAATTTTGATCACTTATAACCGCACATTTAGCCCCGCAGCTCTCTAAACAAAACTCCTCCACTTAAACCAGCTCCTTTTCAAAAATCTTATCTAAATAATCCTTGTTGAATTCAGATGAAATAATCTTTCTTATCTTCTTCTCATCCTGCTTATTATCGACACTCAAATAAAACACATAAGGATCATATAAAGAATTACGATTTCTCGTTATCGCATAAATCATACATCTTACTCCAAGTTCCTTGTATATTCTTGAAACCGCTCTTTGAGCCATAAAAGAAACTACATAACCTGTATGATATCTCACGTTTTTTCCAAACGGCGCCTCGACAGTATGTGGCCTAAAGGCCGAAATAAGTCCCTGACCATCATTACCTCTGCCGACAACTCCCTCCTCACCACATTCCGCGCACGTTCCAATACATAAAGTATACTTATCTATCGTTCCATCATCCTTGTAATTAACTCGAATAACAACCTGATATCCCCTAGGATTATCGAAATTATCTAAAGATTTATAAAAAAGTCTTTCGTATTTTTTAATAATCTTATCATACTCCATATCATTTTTGTAGCACCCTCTTAAAACTGGAAGACAAATCGTCACCTCGACCTTTTTGCCAATCCTTGAAACCATAAACTTGATATCTTGTCCGATATCTTTATATTTAGGACTCATATAACCATCCGCAGTCTTATCATATAAAATGCTTTCTAAATATAAAGCAAGGCTCTCGCAAAAAGTAAAATCACCATGAGCCACACATAAAGCCGTATCGCCTGCCGTCACATTTTTATAATCTGGAACATCGTTAATATCTCTTGGACTATACCAATAATCTCTTTTTGTATTCTGCGTCGAATTTATATTTATCGTTAAATCATTTTCCACATCGAGCCTCGGTAAAACCGTTTTCAAATACTTCTTTATAACCGGTTTAAAAATATTATCTAAATCTATCTTCTCCCCGTTCATCGTATTTGTAACTCGTCCATTTAAATTAACTATAATGTTACTCTTCTTTATGACTTTTCCCTCTTCATATTTAAAAAGTCCGGCTCCAATATAAAGTTTATCCAAATTATAATGTAAAACACAACCATAATTTTTAAGACAAAATTTAGCATAAGCCTTTGAACACTCTATGGCCAGCATATCCGCTAAAGTATCAGGGTGTCCAATCCCTTTTCTCTCGGTAATCTCTATTAAATTATCTTCTGGACTAACATAATCATCTCTAATTATAAGCATACCTTTTCCTCCTTTAGTAAATAAGCTAAATCGTAAATCTGTCTTTCACACTCCTCAGGACTTTTATCCTTAAACTCTCTCCAGTAAGCTCTTGTGTAGCACCTAAAACTCGTCAGAAACTCAGATAAATTATCTATCCTCGAATACTTCAAATACTTCTTCAAAGTTAAAACCCAATTACTCTCTTCTAGCTTAAAATTATAAGTATCTCGGACCCTATAATAATCATAAAACTCTTCATCTAACGAAGAATCGATTGAAAGTATGCCCTCACCACTAAAACTAATATTATCTATATCGCCTAAATACTTTCTCGTTTTATCAAAACTTATTAAAACCTCCTTAAAAATCTTCTCCATCTTTCCATAACTAGGTTTATGTCTTTTAAAACCGAGACTAACTTCACTAACCCTAACCTCCTTTAAAGCTAGTAAAAACATAAAAATATCTATTCCATAACCTCTAATAAAATCCGTTTTATACTTGCGAAATTTCTTTATATAACTTTTGTTAAATCCATAATCACCACCTATCGGTTGCCTAACTATCACTCCGTAGTAATAATAAATAAGTGGGATCATCAAATGATTTGTCGTATTTCCCTCATACCTTCGTCTTTTATAAACCGGAACTACAAAATCATTATCCTTAAGTTTATCTAAAATCTTATATATCCACTTCTCTTCAAAACTAGTCAAATCCGCATCGAAAGTAAAAGCATAATCGATATTGTTTTTATAACAATAATCCATAAAACTTATAATATTAACTCCCTTACCTTTTTCTTTATTTAAAATCGATACCTTTTTTACTCTTGTCTTAAGACTTCTAAAAATCTCATTTGTCTTATCAGTACTACCACTATCACAGTTTACAATCACACATCTATAATTCTTACTCACACTTCTTAATGCCTTGTCAATTTTCATCGTAATATTTTCGATATTATCCTCTTCGTTATAGCTTGGCAAGCAAACTGCAATCTTTTTCATAGTCCCTCCTTTACGCAAAAAAGTCAAACAACCAAAAGCTTGACTTCTAAATTCTAATAAAACTTATGATAACTCAAACCAAAATAGTCCACAAAGTAAAAATACAAATAATATAAGGGTGCTGACTAAATAAATCTTTCCATCTGGATTGTGATTTTTTAAAACCCGTTTATACCCTTTTCGATACTTTACTTTTATCTTGTTTATCCTCGTCTGATCAACCTGAATACAAACCACATTCAAAACAAGCCCACATATAATTCTAAAAATTAAAAAACAGCCGGCAAACACAATCGTAATAAATATATCTGCCTTCATAATTATCGAAAATAACCAAACAAGTAAAACATCGATAAGCGCTCCGCTCATTCCGATTATTATATGACCACTAAAAGACGCATACATCAAACCTAAAACAAAAGACCAAATAAAATCTTTATTGTTATACATCACCTCAAACCTTTTGTTGTAAATTCTTTGATCATCCTTATCGATTACCATAATATAACCCTTTTCGATAACCTTTAAATCTTTGCAATTAAAACACTGTCCATGGACTAACTTATCTCCGCATTTTTTACATCTATCTTCTTCTAACATAAAACCCACCTACTTTATTCAGTATAACGTAAAATTAAAAATAAAAATACGCTCATGTCTGAACGTACCGTTATTTTGTCCGAATGCGAAAATAAAAATTTTTTTCTTAAAATTATTCTCATTAAAACCCCAAAACTGCATTTTACAAATGTAATAACTTCTTTACTTTATAAATCTTCTCTTGTCCCTTAAATCTTTTTCTAATCTCTTCTTCAATTTTATTTAACTCATTAAACGCTTCTGTAGCTACTTTTTCTGCTTCTCTTTTTTCCTCTTTCGCTATCATTATAAAATCATAATATTTCTTCTTTGCTTCTTCACATTTCTCATCAAAAATTTTTTTAGCTTCCCCAAAATTATCCAAATAAGGTTTTATAGCCTCATCTTTCTCTTTCTCAAGTTTTAAAATCATCTCATCATATTTCTTATTTATTTCCTCATCTTCCGCATCCCATTTACTCAAAATATAATCATTATACACCTTATTATGTCTATTAAGGTTCTCATAACCTTCTCTTTGAAGCCTCGTAACTTCAATTTCTGATGAAAGACCTGGGGTACCTACTGGATAAAAGTCAGGATAAACTCCTAAAATATAAGGTTTATATTTTAACTCTATATCTTTAAGCTCAAAATTTCTTTTCATATTTACCTTCTCTTGTTCTGCCTCAAAATAAATATTCTCAGTTTTTTTATTTCTTCATATGCATCCTCAAGTGGAGTTACTGCCTTATTATATTCATCTTTCCATTTCTTTATAAATTCTTGATATTCTACATCTAACTTGTTAATCATCTCATCTTTTTCCCTAACTATTTTCGCCTTCTCATCAAATGACTTTTCTAATCTTTCTTTTTCCTCTAAAAGCCTATCAATCTCTTCATTACCTTCCACACAAAACTTCTCATAATATTTAATCATAAGTTTATATCTTAAAGGTTTAACCATTAAAATGCCTCTTGCCTCATTAAACTCAGAAAGTTTATTTCTTACGTCACTACTATCTATCCCACTATAATTTTCATTTGAGGGAATTCTTTCAAGTAAATCATTTAAATCATTTGTAGCTAAAGAAACATCTTCCTTAATCTTATCTAAACCACTCAAATAATCCTCATAAGACCTGTTCTCTTTAATGCAAGTATCCATATACTCCTTAATAATACTGATAAGTTTATCCGCTTTATTTATTTTTTCTATAACTTCTTTTTTCAAAGGTAAATATTGAAGTTCAATTACTTTATTTTTAAGTCTACTTAAATTACTTTGAATCTTTAAATAACCTTTATATTTTAAAACTATCTCACTTGAAAACTCATCGATATCTTTTTGAAGTTCCTTACTCTGCCTATAATAATCATCGTTTAAAGAAGCCTCATAAATAACTGTCTCTTATACACATCTGACGCTGCCGACGATCGCATAAGTGTAG
>ERZ1090868.724-NODE-724-length-18311-cov-5.565403_pt1 | contig 18311 bp, 13 predicted proteins | sample MGYA00478475_ERZ1090868 | MGnify/ENA primary metagenome ERZ1090868 (study PRJEB33644, sample SAMEA5815747) | chicken gut metagenome | biome: Chicken; feature: Gastrointestinal Tract; material: Caecum | place: Ireland | collected 2019-01-01 | study: A study of the...
GGCGGGCGGACGCCGGCACGGAGGAGCTGGACGGATATCTTGCCGAAAAGCGCGCCGCGTGCGCATACGGGCTGTGCGCCGTCTGCTATGACGTAACATCGCTTGCGGGGTTCCCGTCCCTTGCGGGACTTCCCGCCGATGTGTTCCGGCTCTCTTCCGGAAACTGCGAGAACGTGGTGCTCGTCGCGCCCGATCCCGGCTGCGATCTTTCGGGCTACCGCGACGTGGTGTTCCTGGACATGCCCCCCGCCAATGCCCTGAAAACGGGCGGCGCGCAGATCAGGGTGAACGGACAGCTGGACGGAAGAAAACTGCTTTACCGCGTCACGGCGGAGCGCGAGGCGCTGCTTTCGGTCTTTCAGGCGCTCCGCACGCAGGGCGGGCGCGTCTCGGGGGAGACGTATGCGGAGGCCGCGAAATCGTGCGCATGCCTGGGCTTTCCGACGGAGCAATTTATTTTCGCGCTTGCCGTATTCGAGGAACTGGGACTGATCTCCCTGAAGGGAGGACATCTTTCCGTGGTCCGCGGGAAAAAGACAGAGCTTTCCGCTTCCGCGCTCTATCAGGCGGTTTCGGCGCTCGGGGAGGAGTGATATGGAATCGATCCTCATGAAGATCTACGAATATTATACGGGTGTCGACCGGGACATGCTGCTGCATGCCTATGACTTCGCGCGCGATGCGCACCGCAACCAGAAGCGCGCCTCGGGGGAGCCCTATTTCATTCATCCGTGCGCCGTTGCGGAGATCCTGGTCGATCTCGGACTGGACGCCGATACCGTTGCGGGCGCGCTGCTGCATGACGTCATCGAGGATACGCCCGTCACCGAGGAGGACGTCCGCCGCGAGTTCGGCGAAAGCGTTCTGACGCTCGTTTCGGGCGTCACAAAGCTCGACAAGATCGTCTTCAAATCGCAGGAAGAGGAGGAGGCCGAGAACTTCCGCAAGATCTTCATCGCGATGGCGAAGGACATCCGCGTGATCATCATCAAACTTGCCGACCGGCTGCACAACATGCGTTCGCTGAATTTCCTGTCCAAGGAGCGCCAGCAGAAGATGGCGCGCGAGACGCTGGATATCTATGCGCCGATCGCGGGACGTCTGGGTATTTCGCAGATCAAGTGCGAGCTGGAGGACCTCTGCCTCAAATATCTCGATCCCGCCGCCTTTGAATATCTGGTCGAAAATATCCATCAGAAGTTGGAGGAGCGCAACCGCTTCGTCGATTTCGTCGTGGAAGAGATCAACGGCATTCTGGAAGAGAGCAACATTCACGGCGAGGTGTTCGGCCGGCCCAAACACTTCTACTCCATCTATAAAAAGATGAAGGACAAGCACAAGACGCTCGATCAGATCTACGACCTGACCGCCGTCAGGGTCATCGTCGGAACGGTGGACGAGTGTTATGAGGTATTCGGCAAGATCCACAAGAAGTGGAAGCCCGTCCCGGGGCGCATCAAGGACTATATCGCGACCCCCAAACCCAACCTCTATCAGTCGCTGCACACCACCGTCGTCACCAACTTCGGCCAGCCGTTCGAGATCCAGATCAGGACGGAAGAGATGCACCGCACGGCGGAATACGGTATCGCGGCACACTGGAAGTATAAGGAAAACCGCAGCGAGGAGACGTCGCTCGATCAGCGCATCGCGTGGATCCGCGAGGTCATGGAGCTGCAGGGCGGCCTCAAGGATTCCAAGGAATTCATGGACACCGTCAAGGGCGAGCTGTACAGCACGGAACTGCTCGTGTTCACGCCGCAGAGCAAGGTCATTTCGCTCCCTGCCGGCGCGACGCCCGTCGACTTCGCCTATGCCATTCACTCGGAAGTGGGCAACCGCTGTACGGGGGCCAAGGTCAACGGCAAGATCGTCCCGCTCAACACCAGGCTTGAAACGGGCGACGTGGTGGAGATCATCACTTCCCCGAACAGCAAGGGCCCGTCCAGGGACTGGCTCAAATTCATCAAGTCCTCGTCCGCACGCGCCAAGATCAAATCCTTCTACAAGAAGGAGATGAAGGAGGAAAATATCCGCCTGGGGCGCAGCATGATGGAGGAGGCGGCCAAGCGCAAGGGCATGTCGCTCTCGGAGCTCGTCACGCCGGAGAGCTTCAAAAAGGTCTCCGAAAAACTTTCGTTCGATACGCCCGACGAGATGTATTCCGCAATCGGCTACGGCGCGGTGACCGTCAGCCAGGTCATTTTCAAGCTGCTCGACTATTTCCGGAAAGAGGCGCCGGCGCCCATCATTCCGCAGCCGTTCAAGGCGAAGAACGCCAAGGGCTCCGTCACCATCAACGGTATGACGGGCATGCTCGTCTCCTTTGCGGGCTGCTGTTCCCCTGTGCCGGGCGACGACATCGTCGGCTTCGTCACGCGCGGCAGGGGGATCGTCGTCCACAGAAAGGACTGCCCCAACATGAAGAATGCCGATCCGGCGCGGCTGCAGGCCGCCGAATGGATCGTCAGGGAGGGGGAGGCCCGCTTCAAGGCGGCGATCGTCGTCACGGCCGAAGATCAGGGCGCCGCGCTCTCCGCGATCTCCGCATCGGTGTCCGAAATGAAGCTGGAGATCACCTCCATCAACGGCAGGTATGATAAAAACGGTTCGGCGATCGTCGATGTGACGGTCAGCCTTCTGAGCCGGCAGGACGTCGAAGTCCTCATCGGCAAGATCAGGGCGCACGCAAAGATCCTCGACGTGCGCAGAATGGCAAACTGAGATGCAGGTTCTGAAAATTTATCCCAAAGGGTTTGCGGCGAATACCTATCTTCTGACGGAGGACGGCGTACATGCCGTTGCCGTCGACCCCGCGCAGACGCGCATCGCGGACGAGGCCGCCCGCCGCGGACTGACCGTGACGCACGTTCTGCTCACGCACGGCCACTTCGATCACACCGGCGGCTGTGCCGCCCTGCAGGCGGCGGGCGCCAAGGTGGGCTGTACCGAGGCGGAAAAGCCGCTGGTGCTCGGCAGCGACAACATGGCGTCGCGCTTTCATGCACACGTCCCCGCTTTTTGCGTTGATTTTACCTTTCGTGACGGAGACGTTCTGCAACTGTGCGGCATGGAGATCAGGGTCATCGCAACGCCGGGGCACACGGCGGGCGGCGCGACCTTCCTGGTCGGGGACAGGCTGTTCACGGGGGACACGCTGTTTGCCGGCGACGTGGGCAGGACCGATCTTCCCACGGGCAGCGGCGCACAGCTGGAGGCGAGCGTAAGGAAGCTGTATGCCCTGGAGGGGGACTTCGTCGTCTGTCCGGGGCACGGAGAGGATACGACGCTCGCATACGAGCGCCGCAACAACGGGTGGATCCGATGCTGACGAGCGATACGAAATTTCTGGAACCCGAGCTCATGGACGTCGTGCGTCTGTTCGACGGCGTGCAGGAGCAGGACATTGCGCACACGATGCGCTATACGGGCGATGCGTTTGAAAACACCGTCACGATCGGGTCGCGCACGCGCGTCTTTTCGGATCCGGCCGAGGTGCGGGGGGAGCTGCAGTACAAGAGCCTTGCCAAGCGCTATGCGAAACTGGCGCTCTATGCCGTTCTTTCCGAGGAGACGGGCATAACGCTTCCGTGGGGCGCGCTGACGGGCATACGTCCCACCCGCCTCGCCTATGCCGAATTGGACGAGGGACGGCCATTCGAGCCGCTCTTTGAGCGCATGCGCGTCAGCCCCGACAATATCGCGCTCGTGCGCCGCGTCATCGCCGGTCAGAGCGGGCTTTACGAACGACGTGCGGGCAACTGTGATCTGTTTGTGTCCCTTCCGTTCTGCCCGACCAAATGCGAATACTGTTCCTTTATCACCGCGCCCATTGCGGCGACGCGCAAATATCTGCCCGACTACCTTGCGGCGCTGGAAGAAGAACTTGCGGCGGCGGGGCCTCTCATCGGAAATCTGCGCTCCGTCTACATCGGCGGCGGAACGCCTTTCGCGCTCGAAGCGGAGGAACTGGAAAGGGTGCTGAAAGCCGTCGCGCCGCTCCGCACGAACGGCTGTGAATTTACGGTGGAGGCGGGCCGGCCCGATACGTTCACGCGCGAAAAGCTGGAAGTCTGTAAGGCGTCCGGCGTGACGCGCATCTGCATCAACGCGCAGAGCTTTTCCGATGAGACGCTTGCGCGCATCGGCAGAAAGCATACCGCGCAGGCGGTGCGCGATGCGTTCGCGCTTGCCGCGCCCTACGGTTTTTCCGTCAACTGCGACCTCATTGCCGGCCTGACGGGGGAATCGTTTGAATCATTCTGCGCCAGTGTGGACGAAGCCGTCGCCCTCGCCCCCGACAACATCACCGTGCATACGCTGTGCCTGAAAAAGGGGGCGCGGCTCAAAGAGGAAACTTCCCGCCTGGAAGAAGGGCGCCTTTCGGACATGATCGCCTATTCGCGCGCTGCGCTCACCGCGGCGGGGTACGGGCCCTACTATCTCTACCGTCAGAAATACATGGCGGGCGCGCACGAGAACGTGGGCTGGGCCAGGCCCGGAACGGCGTGCGTGTACAATGTGGACGTCATGGAGGAGATCGCCGACAACCTCGCCGTCGGGGCGAACGCCGTCTCCAAAAAGCTGTTCGCGGGCGGGAAACGCATCGAACGTCACGGCAGTCCCAAGGACATTCCCACCTATCTTGCGAAGGTCCCGCAGCTGATCGGGGAGCGGAACGCACTCTTCACGGAATAAAAAACAGCCCGCGTTTTTCGCGGGCTGTGCTCGTTTACGGTTATTTTTTGATCGGGGTGCCGCAATAGGGGCAGGTCTTGCTGTCCTTCGTGTAGAGGAAGCGGGCGCCGCATGCGGTGCATTCTGCATAGAGCTCCTGCTTGCCGAGCTCGCGGTTTTCGTTGAGAATGAGCGTGTCGCCTTCCCGCTTGATCCCCGGCAGGTACCGTTTCTGAAAACACAGGTCGAGTTTATTGCGGACGTCCTTTTCGGACATGGAAAGCTGCACGGCGATCTCGTTCACCGTATGCAGATGTTCCTCCATGACGGCGCTCACAATGCGCTGCAGCGCTTTTCTGGGCGCATAGACGATTGCCCAGCCGATCGGCGTGCCGTAAAATCCGACGACAAGCAGGCCGATGCCGACTCCCCAGACGGCCGGTTGTGAAATGGCGAATCCGACGCCCATCATCGCGCCGCCGAGCGGCAGGCAGAGGGTGAGGATCACACACAGGATGAGACTTTTGCGCAAGGCTTTCTGAATGGGCTGCATAGTTTCCCCCGGAAGCGTTTTTTATCATTATAATATTTTTTGCATCGTTTGTCAATAAGGGCGCGACAATCTTGCCTGCGCATCTTGACAAAAGGGACGCGCTGTGGTATAGTTGTGACAGGGTCCGGGTGTATTTGTCTCCCGGAGGAGGATCGCTATGACAACGGAACAGATCATCATTACAGTTCTTGCGGTTGCGCTTGCGGCGGCCCTTGTGTTTGCCGTTGTGATGTGCGCAAAGTATCGCGCGGAAAAGAACAGGCGCACATCGGGTTCACGCTACGCGGAGGAAGTCATCGTAAAAGACGGCGTGCGCTATTCCGCCGATCCGTCCGTCGAACGGGGCGGGGCGGCGAACGTCTCGCATGCGGAGGGTGATTTTGTGCTGGCGGCCGGCAAGACATACCGCGCGCAGAAGGACGGGGAACTGCTCCCCGGCACCTATACGCTGCTCGCGTCCAACGACGCCGCGCACACCTTCAAACTGCGCGTCGGCGGGCTCGTGCGCAATTTTTCGCACGGGGATACCATCGTTTTGAAGGACGGCGAGGAGATCTGCGCCGTGAGCGGCTCCGTCATTCTCAGATAACCGCCGCCGCATATGTCCTGCGGGACAGGGGGCGGGGAAATCACGCTAATATGCACCGGAAACAATATGCGCCGGCGGGCAACTGTCCGCCGGCGCCTGTCATTTTTCCGCAGTTGATACAAAAACGCGGCGCCGATTTCAAATAACGTGCAAAATCTTTTCCGAAAAGAGGGGAAAGCACGGGAAAATCTTTGACAATCGTCTGAAAAAGTGTTAATATAGGTGCTGACGTATGCGAGGAGGGCGGCTCTCCACCGTGCTCTTGGCATGCGCGACGAAATATTCCATAGGAGGATAAACGCAAATGGAAAAGCAGGAGATCATCGCCAAGTTCGCCGCTCACGAGGGGGACACGGGTTCGCCCGAAGTGCAGATCGCGCTTCTGACCGAACGCATCAACCACCTCAACGAGCACCTCAAGGAGCACAAGCACGACAATCACTCCAGACGCGGACTGCTGAAAATGGTCGGCCGCCGCAGGGGGCTTCTTGACTATCTCAAGGCGAAAGACATCGAGCGTTACAGAGCTGTGATCGCGGCGCTCGAACTCAGAAAGTGAGGCTTTGAAAAGGAGCGGCTTTTTGCCGCTCTTTTTTTGGAATTCCCGCGGGGATTCCCCATCGTTTCTGTGCCGTCGGGGCGCAGAGACAAAGAACGACAGGCGTTAAAGATAAGGAGATAAAAAAACAATGAACTACCAGGAATTCAGAATGACCGTCGGCGGCCGCGAGGTCGTCATCGAGACGGGCAAGTACACGGAGCAGGCGAACGGTTCGTGCGTTGTGCGCTGCGGCGAGACCGCCGTCATGGTGACGGTCTGCATGTCCAAGACGCCGAGGGACGGCATCGACTTCTTCCCCCTGCAGGTGGACTATGAAGAGAAGATGTACGCAGTCGGGAAGATCCCCGGCAGCTTCAAGCGCAGAGAGGGCAGGGCAAGCGACAAGGCGATCCTGACCGCGCGCCTCATCGACAGGCCTCTTCGCCCCCTGTTCCCCAAGGGACTTTTCAACGATGTGGTCGTCGTGGCGACGGCGCTCTCCGTTGAACCCGACGTGAGCCCCGAACCTCTTGCCATGATCGGTTCCTCCGTCGCGCTCTCGATCTCCGATATTCCCTGGGGCGGCCCCACGGGTTCGGTGGTCGTCGGCCTTGTGGACGGCGAGTACGTCATCAACCCCGATGCCGCACAGCGCGAAAAGAGCACCATTCACCTCAACCTTGCCGGCATGAAGGACGCCATCCTCATGATCGAGGCGGGTGCGGACGAGGTCTCGAACGACGAGATGGTCGGCGCGATCATGTTCGGTCAGCAGGAAATTTCCAGGATCTGCAAGTTTATCGAGGAAGTCATCGTCCCTGCGGCCGGCAAACCCAAACAGCAGATCGAACTCTATCACATTCCCGAAGAGCTCGACGCCGCGGTGCGCGAATATGCTTCGGACAAGCTGGACTGGGCGCTCGACACCTTTGACCGGCAGGAGCGCGAGGCGCGCCAGGACGAGGCGGAAAAGGAGATCCTCGAGCACTTTGCCGAGATCTATCCGGACAACACGCGCGAGCTGAAGGATTCCATTTACTATCTGACCAAGGAGAAGGTGCGCGCTAAAATTTTCGACAAGGGGATCCGCCCCGACGGAAGAGGCCTGAAAGACGTGCGCCCCATCTGGTGCGAGCGGCACGTCCTGCCCCGCGTCCACGGCAGCGCCGTATTCACGCGCGGACAGACGCAGACGCTCACCACCTGCACGCTGGGCATGCTTGCCGACGCGCAGAAGCTGGAGGGGCTGGACGACGAGACGAACAAGCGCTACATGCATCAGTATAACTTCCCCGGCTACTGCACGGGCGAGGCAAAGGCGATCCGCGGCGCGGGCAGGCGCGAGATCGGGCACGGTGCGCTTGCCGAGCGCGCTCTCATTCCCGTGCTTCCCTCTGTGGAGGAGTTCCCTTACGCGATCCGCGTCGTCAACGACATTCTCTCTTCCAACGGCTCTTCGTCGATGGCGTCCGTGTGCGGCTCGACGATGGCGCTGATGGACGCGGGCGTTCCCATCAAAGCGCCCGTCGCGGGCGTTGCCATGGGCCTGATCAAGAATCAGGAGACGGGCGAATTCCGCGTCATGACCGACATTCAGGGGCTTGAGGACTTCCTCGGCGACATGGACTTCAAGGTGGCGGGCACGCAGAAGGGCATCACCGCCATTCAGATGGATATCAAGATCAAGGGCATCTCGGAAGAGATCATGCACACCGCGATCGAGCAGGCAAACGAGGGCAGAACGTTCATTCTCGGCAAGATGCTCGAATGCGTGCCGGAAGTCTCTCCGGAACTGTCCAAGTACGCGCCCCGCATCATCTCCTTCCATATCGATCCCGAAAAGATCGGCGACGTCGTCGGCAAGCAGGGCAAGGTCATCAATTCGATCATTGCCGAGACGGGCACCAAGATCGACATCGAGGACGACGGCACCGTCTGCATCGCGTCCTTCGGCGATTCGGAAGCGGCGCTCCGCGCCAAGGCGATCGTCGAGAGCATCGTGCGCGATCCCGAAGTGGGCGATATGTTCATCGGGCGCGTCGTGCGCATTCTCTCCACCATGGGCGCATTCGTCGAGTTTGCACCCGGCAAAGACGGCATGATCCATATCTCCAAAATGGCCGATCACCGCATCGAGAAGGTGGAAGACGTGCTTGCGATCGGCGACGTGGTCAAGGTCAAGATCATCAAGATCGGCGAGAAGGGCATCGACTTCAAGCTGATGGAAAAACTGGATATCGCATAAACGTCAAAAAAGCCGCACACGTGTGCGGCTTTTTTGTTTTATGAGCGTGCACCGTGTCAGAACGGCGGCGGTTTCCGGCGCCGTTTTCGGGCGCGCCGCCGCCATTGCAGGGAAAGGGACGCGGAAATCAGGGATTTTCGGTATGCGTTGCGCCGCCGCACAGATGTGCGGCGGCGCATTTTTGTTCAAAACGGCATGGTTTTCGGAAAAGTAGGTGAAAAAAGGGCGGAAACCGCCGCCCCGCGGACGGACGGTTTGACAAAATCCGAAAAATATGGTAAGATAATAACAGTTATGTGCACGATGGGCATGACAAAGGAGGCAAAGATATGGCTGTCAATGAACGGGAAGACGGCTTCCTTACCAAGGACGAATGGATGAAGATCGGCGACCTGACGCGCCAGTGCGCGGACGCCTGCCGCATCGATCCGAAATATTATGAGCAGTACGATGTCAAGAAGGGACTCAGGGATCTGGACGGCAGAGGGGTGCTCGCAGGGCTTACGGAGATCTCCGAGATCCGTTCCATGGATATGGTGGACGGAAAGCGCGTGCCCGTGGAGGGAGAACTCTACTACCGCGGCATCAACGTCAACGAGCTCGTCAAGGGATTTCTGAAGGACGGGCGCGCGGGCTTTGAGGAGACGACCTATCTGCTTCTGACGGGAAAACTTCCGACGGAGCGCGAACTCAAATCGTTCTGCTCGCTCCTGGGCGAATTTTATACGCTGCCCAAGAACTTTGTGCGGGACATCATCATGAAGTCGCCCTCGTCGGACATGATGAACACCCTCATGCGGTGCGTGCTGTCGCTGTTCCCTTATGATCCCGACCCGAACAACACGTCGCCCGAGAACGTCATGCGCCAGTGTCTGCAGCTCATTGCCGAGGTCCCCATTTTTGCGGTCTATTCCTATGCGGCGGCAAATTTTTACAACAACAACGATTCGCTCGTCATTCACCGCCCGCAGCCGTCCCTTTCCATGGCGGAAAATATCCTGTATATGCTGCGGCAGGACTGCCGGTACACCGATCTGGAGGCGCGCGTTCTGGACATGGCGCTCGTTCTGCATGCGGAACACGGCGGCGGCAACAACTCCTCGTTCACGACGCACGTGGTCACCTCTTCGGGGACGGATACATATTCGGCGATCGCGGCCGCGCTTGCCTCCCTCAAGGGTCCCCGGCACGGCGGCGCAAACATCCGCGTCATGCAGATGTTCGACGACATGAAAAAGAACATCGACACGCGCGACGACGCGCAGCTCGTCGGCTACCTGGAAGCCCTTGTGGACGGAAAGGCGTTCGACGGCGCGGGGCTGATCTACGGCATCGGCCATGCCGTTTACAGCATCTCGGATCCGCGCGCCAGGATCTTCAAGGAGTTCGTGGAGAAGCTTTCCTATGAAAAGGGCCTGCACGAGGAATACGAACTGTACACGAAGGTGGAACAGCTCGCGCCCGAGATCATCGGCAAGAAGCGCAAAATTTACAAGGGCGTATCCGCAAATGTGGACTTTTACAGCGGCTTTGCCTATCGGCTTCTGAACATTCCCGTGGAGCTGTATACGCCCATCTTCGCCATTGCGCGCATGGCCGGCTGGAGCGCGCACCGCATGGAGGAGCTCGTCAACGCGGGAAAGATCATCCGTCCCGCCTATGCAAGCGTCTCCGAACGCAGGGCGTACGTTCCGCTCAAAGACAGAAAGTAAGGAAACTGCCCCGTCGCCGTGTGGCGACGGGGCAGTTTCCTGATGGTGCGGCTACGCTTTCGCGTGGAGATTGTCGTGCACGTCGAAGCCGAGACTGATGAGAATGGCGCGGTCAACGCGGGACATGGTGGCGGGCGGAAGCGCGCCGATCCTGCTCAGAAGCCTGCGCTTATCCAGGGTTCGGATCTGTTCGAGCAGGATCACGCTGTCCTTGGCCAGTCCGAACGCATGAGGGAGCTCGATGTGCGTCGGCAGGCGGGCTTTGCCGATCTTGCTGGTCACCGCCGCCGCAATGATCGTGGGGGAGTACTTGTTGCCCGTGTCGTTCTGCACGATGAGCACAGGGCGCACCCCGCCCTGCTCGCTCCCCACGACGGGGGAGAGATCGGCATAATACAGTTCTCCGCGTTTGACGACCATAGTTTCCTCTTCGGTGCAGGTTCTCCGTTATCATTGTATGTAACGGCTCCGATTTTTGCGCACCGCAGGAGAATGATTGACGGAATTTTGCAGATTTATACGTCCGGCTGTCGTTGACAGCTCGTTCAAAACCGCGTATAATGGGGCGTATGAAACGAAAAACTTCGGCAGAGACGCGGGCGGGCATTGCCGGAATGCTGTGCAATCTTCTGCTTGCTGCCTGCAAGATCGCCGCAGGCGCCGTGACGGGGCTGTTGTCCGTGACGGCGGACGGCGTGAACAATCTGAGCGACTGCGGGTCGAGCGCGGTCGCGCTGGTCTCCTTCCGCGTCGCGGAAAAACCCGCCGACAAAGAGCACCCTTACGGGCACCGCCGCGCCGAATACGTCGCGTCCATGTGCATTGCCTTTCTGGTGCTGGTGCTCGCCGTGGAATTCGCGCGCGAGTCGGTCGAAAAGATCGTCGCGGGGACGGCAGACGTCCCGGTGTGGTGGGTATATCTCATTCTCGGCGTGTCGGTCGTTGTCAAGGCGGGCATGTTTCTGGGCTACCGGGCGGTCGGAAAGAGGACGGATTCCGATCCTCTGCGCGCCGCGGCGACCGATTCCGCCTGCGACTGCATCGCGACGCTTGCCGTGCTTGCGGGCGCACTGCTCACGCAGTATGCGGGCTTCCGCGCGGACGGCTGGGTGGGGCTTGTCGTCGCCCTGTTCATCGGCTGGCAGGGGGTCAGGCTTCTGCTGGAGGCCGGCTCCAAACTGTTGGGGCAGGCGCCGGACAAGGCGCTCGTCGAAAAGCTCCGCGCCATTCTCCTTTCGGGCGAGGGCGTGCTCGGCGTGCACGATCTTCGCGTATACGGGTACGGGAAAGGGGTGACGTTTGCCACCGCGCATGCGGAGATGGATGCCCGCCTGCCCGCGCTCTCTTCCCATGCCGTTCTGGACGGCCTGGAACGGCGGGTACAGGAGGAGACGGGGGTCATCATGACGCTGCACCTTGACCCCGTCGTCCTCGGCGACGGGGAGGCCAAGGAGCTGGAAACGCGCCTGCGGGCCGCCGTGGAGGGAACGGTCGAGGGCATGAACATTCATGATTTCCGGCTCGTGCGCGGAAAGACCAAAAAGGCCGTGTTTGAAGTGGGGATCCCCTTTGACTGCCCTGCGAGCGACGGCGAGATCGAGAACATCGTCGCGCGCGCCGTGCGCCTTTTGGGCGATTACGAACCCGTCGTGACGGTCGAACGGGAATGATCTGCGGGGTATCTGAAAGTGCGCACGGATGCTTTCTTACCCGTTGCATCTTCGGTTTCCGCGCTCCGGACGCCCAAGCGCCGTGCGTTCCGCCCGAAGCAATAGCTTCGGGCGGAACGCATTTTTTCGTAAAAAGTATGTTATCTTCTTGTCAATCGTTTAAAAAAATGGTATAATATCCGAAAAGTGTTCTTGCTTTCGGGAGGGATCCATGCTGAAGATCGTTGTAGATGCAATGGGTGGCGACAACGCGCCCTCGGAGATCGTCAAAGGCGCGCTGGACGCGCTCGCGGACAGAGGGGACTTCAAGGTCATTTTCACGGGCGACGAATCGCTTGTCAAATACGAACTGGATAAATATACGTACGACGCTTCCCGGGTGGAGATCGTCCACTGTTCGCAGGTCATCACCAACGACGATGTGCCGACTTCCGCGGTGCGCTCCAAGCGCGACAGCTCCCTGGTCGTCGGGCTGAATCTACTCAAAAACGATATCTCTGCAGGCGGATTTGTCTCGGCAGGCTCGACGGGCGCGGTGCTCACGGGCGGCATCATGTTCATCGGACGCATCAAGGGCGTCATGCGCCCCGCGCTCTGCCCCGGCATTCCCAACGTCCGCGGGACGCAGACCCTTCTTTGTGACTGCGGCGCAAATGCCGAGTGCAAGCCCGCCTATCTCGCGCAGTTCGGCGTCATGGCGTCGGCCTATGCGCGCGCGGCGTTCGGCGTCAGGGAGCCGCGCGTCGGACTTCTGACCAACGGCACGGAAGAACACAAGGGCGATCCGCTGCACCAGGAGGCGCATCAGCTTCTCAAAGCGGCAAAGGGGATCTGTTTTGTTGGCAACATCGAGGGGCGCGACATCATGTACGGCGACGTGGACGTCGCCGTTGCGGACGGATTTTCGGGCAACATCGCCCTGAAAGCCATCGAGGGGTGCGGCAAGACGGTCGCCGAAATGCTCAAAAAGGAGTTCACGGCGTCGCTCGGCAGCAAGCTCAGTTACCTCTTTGCCAGAAAGCCCATTCAGGGGCTGACGCGCGCGCTCGACTATTCCCGGTTCGGCGGCTCGGTGTTCCTCGGCCTGAAAAAAGTCGTCGTCAAGTCGCACGGCTCCTCCAAGGCGAAGAGCATCAAGCCATCCGTCTATCAGGCGATCGACGCCTGCCGCGGCGGACTCATCGGCATGATGGAGGAGATGCTCTCGGAGACGGAGCCGGAGGGCTCGCCCGATGCCTGAACTTCCGGACGCCGAACGGGCGATCGGTTATACGTTCACGGACAAGGCGCTTCTCCGCACGTGCTTCACGCACGCTTCCGTCGCCGGACAGGAGAGCAACGAACGGCTGGAATTCCTCGGCGACGCGGTGCTGGAACTGTACGTGACGGAAAAACTTTACCGCGACTGTGCGGCGCGCGAAGGGGAGCTGACGGAACTCAGAAAACAGTTTGTCTCCCGCGAGGCGCTGGAGGAGGCGGAACGGCGTCTCGGGCTCCTCAGATTCCTGCACTATGCGGGCGGCGCGGACGCGCTCCGCGGCAAGACGGCTTCCAATCTGTATGAGGCCGTGACGGGGGCGATCTATCTGGACGGCGGCTATGCGGCGGCGGAGGCCTTTCTCGCGCGGACGCTCGCCGGAAAGAGTGCGGAAAATTATAAGTCCGCCCTGCAGGAACTGGTGCAGCAGCGCGAACACACAACGCCCTCGTACGAGACGGCGGAGACGGAGAACGGATTTATCTGCGAAGTGCATGCGCTCGGGCAGAGCGCGCGCGGGAGCGGGAACAGCAAAAAACTTGCCGAGCAGGCGGCGGCGAAACTTCTTTTCGGGAAACTGACAGAGCAATGAATTTCAAAGAGATACAACTTGTCGGCTTCAAGTCCTTTGCGGACAAGACGACGATCAAATTCGACGACGGCGTGACGTGTATCGTCGGGCCGAACGGCTGCGGAAAGAGCAACGTCGCCGATGCCGTCCGCTGGGTGCTGGGCGAACAGTCCGCCAAGACGCTGCGCGGTTCGTCCATGCAGGACGTCATCTTCGGCGGCACGCAGACGCGCCGTCAGCTCTCCTTCTGCGAAGTGACGCTCGTATTCGACAACACGAACCATATGTTCGATATCGAATATGACGAGGTCGCGATGACCCGCCGCCTGTACCGTTCGGGCGAGAGCGAATATCTCCTCAATCAGCAGCCCTGCAGGCTCAAGGACATCGTCGCGCTCCTGCACGGCGTCGGGATCGGCAAAGAGGGCTACTCCATCATCGGACAGGGCAAGGTGGAACAGATCATGAACGCCAAGCCCGAAGACCGCCGCGCGATCTTCGAGGAAGCGACGGGCGTCATGAAGTTCAAGGCCCAGAAAGGGGAGATCGAGCGCAAGCTTGAAAACGCGAAGGACAACCTCACCGTCTTCGTTCAGCGCATGGACGAGGCGGAGAATCAGCTCCGTCCCCTTGAAAAGCAGGCGGAGACCGCAAGGAAGTACCGCGAATACAGCGAAGAACTCAAGCACGAGGAGGTCAATACCTACCTCGCGCGCTACGATAATTTTGCCTATGAAACGGGCAAACAGCGCGAAAAGATCGAAAAGGCTTCCGAACAACTTGTTTCCGTGGAGGAACGGCTCTCCGTACTCGATACGGAGGAGACGGCCGCGCGCGAGGCCATCTTCAAGGCGGACGAGGACCTGAAATCGCTCAACGAAAAGCTTCGTCTCTTCGAGGTGGGCATGGAGCACAAGACGGGCGAGGCAAAGGTGCTCGGCGAGCGCATTCAGTCGTATAACAGGCAGCTGCGCGCGGCATCTGATGAAGTGGAGTACTCCATGCGCCGCACGGCCGAGATCGACCGCCTGGAAAAGACGGGCGCAAAGCGCGTACAGGAGAACGAGGCGCGCGCCGGACAGATCAGAAAGGACTGCGCTTCCCTGGAAAAGCAGCTTGCGGAGATGTCGGCACGCGTTGCGGCTTTCGAGCGCCTCTCCGACGAAAAGCGCGCCAGCGAGCTGTCCTCCGTGGAAAACCTGGCCGATATCCGCGCCAATGCGGGGAGCCTTTCCGCCCGGCGCGATGCCGTGGACGAGCGCATCGGCGAAGTAAACGCCGCGCTGGAAAAGGCGTGCGCGCGGAAAAAGGAGTATGAGCGGCAGATCGCCGAATGCAGCGGGGAAAAGCGCAAGAGCGAAAAGTTCCTCGACGAGAAACCGCAGCGGGAGGCAGAGCTGCAGGGGGAGATCTCCGCGCTCGAACGTTCGCGGCAGAAACTTTCCGAAGACGTTGTGGACTGCAACACGTCCATTCTCAATCTCACCAACAACCTTGAGATGTACGTCAATCTCAAGAACCGCTTTGACGGCTACCGCGATTCCGTGCGCAAATTGCAGCTCACGGCCAAAAACGATCCCGAGATCGGCAAAAGGATCCGCGGGGCGATCGCGGACATCGTGCGTACGGACAAACAGTACGAAGTGGCCGTCGAGACGGCCATCGGCGGCGCGATGCAGAACCTTGTCACTGCAACGCAGGAGGACGCGCGCTGGCTCATTGAATATCTGAAGCGCACAAACGGTGGCATCGTCACCTTCCTTCCCGTGGACGCGATGCGCCCGCGCGGAAACAGCAGGGAGCTTCAGGCCGCGCTCCGCGAAGAGGGCGCGCTCGGCCTGGCCGACGAGCTCGTTCAGTACGATCCCTACTATTCCAACATCGTCAGATATCTCCTTGACAACACGCTCATCTGCGATACGATCGGGAACGCCACCCGCATCGCGCGCAAATATCCGCGTTCGTTCAAACTCGTCACGCTGGACGGCGACACCATCGCATCGTCGGGCGCCATGACGGGCGGTTCGCGGCGCAGGGAGAGCGGGAACCTCCTTGCGGGCGAGCGGCACATCAAGGAGTGCGAAGAGGGCATCGCGCGCAAAAAAGCGACGATGGAAAAACTGAAAAAAGCGCTTGCCGACAGCGAAGCAGATCTGGAGGAAGCGCATGCGGCCTACGAAAAGTTCCGCGCCGACGTGCAGGAGCAGGCGGCCGCGTTTGCGGCGCTCTCCCAGCGTGCGGCCACGCTCGAAGGGCTGCTTGCCGATGCAGACCGCGACATCGCGGAGTATGAATCCCTGCTTGCGAAACTCAGAAGCACGGCGGACGATCTGAAGAGCGAGGTGCTCTCCACGGAGGAGAGCGAGGAGCTCCTGAACAGGATCCGTTCGGAAGCCGCTGCCGAGGTGAGCGCGCGCCAGGCGGAGGGCGACAAGCTCAAAAAGGAGCGCGACAGCCTTCTGGAACAGCTGAATGCCCTGCGCGTGGAGGAGGCTTCCCTCGCTTCCGCGCGCGAGGCGGACGAAGAGACCCTGCGCCGCATGCGCGAGGAAAAGGCGACGCTGCTGAAAAAGGTGGACGAAACGCGCGAAAACATCGCCCGGACCCAGCGGCACATCGAAGAGCTCAAGCGGGAAGAGGAGCGCGCCGCGCTCACCGACGAGGAGCAGGCGACGGTCGCCAGGCTGCGCGAACGGCTTGCGGGCGTCGAACAGACCAAGCGCACCGTCTCGGAAAATCAGAGCAAGCTCGCCGAAGAAAAGCGCGGCCTGCTCACCCGTCAGATGGCGCTCTCCGAGGTCAAGCACGAATGCGAGCTGGAGATCTCCAAGGCGGAAGCGAGCCTTGAAAACATGAAACAGCGCATCGACGAGGCATACGGCCTCACCTATGAGAGCGCGCAGGAATTCCGTGACGAGAATTTTGACATTGCGCAGGCGTCGTCGCGCATCAACAGCCTGAAACACCGCATCGGAAGCCTTGGTGCGATCAACCAGAACGCCGAAGAGGACTACAATAACCTGCTCGCGCGCTATACCGAAATGCAGACGCAGAAAGAGGACCTCGACAAGGGCATCACCGATCTTACGACCGTGCTCGACGAGCTCAAGGCGGAGATGCAGAAGAAGTTCGACGACGGATTCAACGAAATCAACGAAAACTTCACGCACATTTTCCGCGAGCTGTTCGGCGGAGGAAAGGCGGAGATGCAGCTCGACTATACCGACTGCGACGATCCGCTGAATGCCGGCATCGAGATCATCGTCTCGCCCCCCGGCAAAAAGCTCTCCAAAATTTCCCTGCTCTCGGGCGGCGAGCGCGCTTTCACCGCAATCGCCATTCTGTTTGCGATCCTCAAGTCCCGCCCGATGCCGTTCTGTATCCTGGACGAGATCGAGGCGGCGCTCGATGAAGCAAACGTCGACCGCTTTGCAAAGTATCTGAAAAAATTCTCCAAGGAGACGCAGTTCATCGTCATCACGCACAGAAAGCCGACCATGAATCAGGCGGATATCCTGTTCGGCGTGACCATGGAGGAAAAGGGTGTTTCCAAAGTCGTGTCCGTCAAACTCTCCGAGGTCGAAGAGCGGCTCGGCGGAGACACGGTCATCGCATAACCGGTCCGCACCGGGATCCGGGCAGGCGCTCAGATCTTTCCGCTTCGGCCCGAAGCGGGACGCCGGCGCCGGGACGCAAAGCGATCCGCGCGGCCATGCGGTGCAAGGGGGCGGCGGCAGAAAGGAGGCTTACATTGGGATTTTTCGGAAAGATCCGCGACGCACTCAAAAAGACAAAGGACAGCATCTCGCTCAAAATGCGGCAGCTGTTTCTCAAAGACAAGATCGGCGAGGCATTTTACGATGAGCTGGAAGAGATCCTGATCTCCGCAGACGTCTCCGTGCGCACGGCAGAGGACGTCGTCGAACAGGTTCGCGAGGAGGCGATCGGGCAGAAAGTCAAGGATCAGCAGTTTGTCACCGATCTTTTGAAAGATATTCTGGAGGATACGCTCAACGAAGCGCCCGTCCCGCAGATCACATATCCCTGCGTCATCATGTTTGTCGGCGTCAACGGCGTCGGAAAGACGACGACGATCGGCAAGGTCGCCAATTGGTTCGTACGTCAGGGAAAGAGCGTGACCGTTGCGGCGGCGGACACCTTCCGCGCGGCGGCGATCGATCAGCTTGAGATCTGGGCGAACAGGGCAAAAGTGCGCATCGTCAAGCACGAGGACGGCAGCGATCCTTCGGCCGTCATCTTTGATGCGGTCTCCTCGGCCAAGGCACGCGGAACGGACGTCGTGCTGGTGGACACGGCCGGGCGCCTGCACGTCAAAGACAATCTCATGAAGGAGCTGCAGAAGATGGACCGCGTCGTCACGCGCGAGTTTCCGGAGGCGCAGTTTCTCAAATTTCTCGTTCTCGATGCGACAACGGGGCAGAGAGCGCCCAATCAGGCAAAGAGTTTCGATGAAGCCGTGGAACTGGACGGTATC
>ERZ1090868.729-NODE-729-length-18237-cov-8.387691_pt1 | contig 18237 bp, 17 predicted proteins | sample MGYA00478475_ERZ1090868 | MGnify/ENA primary metagenome ERZ1090868 (study PRJEB33644, sample SAMEA5815747) | chicken gut metagenome | biome: Chicken; feature: Gastrointestinal Tract; material: Caecum | place: Ireland | collected 2019-01-01 | study: A study of the...
AAATTGAATATGGTAAATTTTAGATCATTCCCACTCGATAGTAGCAGGTGGCTTAGAGGTGATATCATATACAATACGGTTAATATGACCAACCTCATTTACAATACGAACACTTACACGGTCTAGTACATCATAAGGGATTCTAGCCCAGTCAGCGGTCATAAAGTCGGTAGTTGTTACGGAACGCAGAGCAAGAGTATAATCATAAGTTCTGCCGTCACCCATAACACCAACACTACGCATATTGGTTAGTACAGCAAAATACTGATTCATAGTATGCTCAAGACCAGCCTTAGCGATTTCATCACGGAAAATAAAATCAGCATCACGCAGAACATCTAATTTTTCCTTAGTGATATCACCGATAACACGGATTGCAAGACCTGGACCTGGGAATGGCTGACGCATAACCAGATATTCTGGAAGGTCAAGCTCACGACCTAGCTCACGAACTTCGTCCTTAAATAATAGACGTAGTGGCTCGATAATTTCCTTAAAATCAACATAATCTGGCAGACCACCAACATTATGATGGCTCTTAATTACAGCTGCATCACCTGCACCAGACTCAATAACGTCTGGATAAATAGTACCTTGAACAAGGAAATCAACCTTACCAATTTTCTTACCCTCGTCCTCAAATACACGAATAAATTCTTCGCCGATAATCTTACGCTTAGTTTCTGGGTCGCTTACGCCAGCAAGCTTACCAAGGAAACGCTCCTCAGCATCAACACGAATAAAGTTAATATCCCACTTAGAGAAAGCAGCTTCAACTTCATCGCCTTCGTCCTTACGCATTAGACCATGGTCAACAAATACACAAGTCAGCTGATTACCAACAGCCTCAGCAAGTAAAGCAGCAGCAACAGATGAGTCTACACCACCAGAAAGAGCTAAAAGCACCTTACCATCGCCAACTTTTTCACGAATAGCTTTAATAGAAGTGTTTTTATAATCTTCCATAGTCCAGTCACCCTTAGCACCACAAACCTCATATAAGAAGTTTTTAAGCATAAGAGTACCGTTTTCAGTATGATTTACTTCTGGGTGATATTGTACGCCATAAAAACCACGGTTTTCATCAGCAATAGCAACATTTGGGCACATAGCGGTGTGACCTACTAGCTTAAAGCCTTCTGGAACTTTAGCCATATAGTCACCGTGGCTCATCCAAGAGATGCCCTGTTCTGGCAGACCCTTAAATAACTTACAAGAAGTATCATAGAAAGTTTCAGTTTTACCATACTCACGAGCTGAATCATCTTGAGCCGCAGTTACCTGACCGCCAAGAGAATGAGCCATAAGCTGGCAACCATAACAGATACCAAGCACTGGGATACCAAGATTAAATAATTCTGGGTCACACTTAGGAGAACCTTCTTCATAAACGCTATTTGGACCACCAGTAAAGATAATACCGATAGGATTTAAGCTTTTAATTTCTTCGATTGATGTTTTATAAGGTTTAACTTCACAGTAAACATGATGTTCACGAACACGACGAGCAATAAGCTGATTATATTGCCCACCGAAGTCAAGAACAAGTACAAGCTGATGATTTTGCATTTTCAGCGTCATTCCTTTCACAATATTTAAAATTCAATATTTTTAGCTAATTTTAGATATAAAAATTATGCCATATTTAAGTGTTTTCGGCAAGTGGTTTTAAATAATTTTTCCGATAAATTAGAATAATTCAGCGACTTATGTAAAAAATACTTATAACACACATTAGAAAGGGAGTTAATTTATGAAAAATATCAAACGGCTTATAAGCTTATTGTGTTCAGTTTTATTTTGTTTTAGCCCAGCGGGAGCGTTTTGGGATACAGTAGAAGTATCCGATATAAACACAAATTCTGCACCAGAAGTCAAAGCGGTTTCAGGAGAAACATTTGCTAATGTAATGATTGAATTACCACTTACCGCAACTGATAAAGATGGCGATGCAGTTTTGTTAAAGCTCATAGATTTACCAAAACTCGGAACGGCATCTATTACAGGAAATAGTCTGCAATATACCCCACTTGATGGCAAAACAGGCACAGATAAATTTAGTTATGCAGCGATTGATACATTTGGCAATCAATCCGAACCTGCTGAGATTAAAATAAAAATCAGCAAAAATAAATCCAAAGTGACTTATTCTGATATGGTCGATGACCCTGCACAATATGCCGCAATTACACTTGCACAGGAAGGCATAATGACAGGTACAAAAATCGGCACAGCTTATTTTTTCAGTCCTGATGAAAACGTAAGTCGTAGTGAATTTATTGCAATGGCAGCGGCAGCAAGTGGACTTGATATAAAAGAAACCAGTCAGACCGATTTTATAGATGACTCTGGTTTATCAGATTGGGTAAAGCCATATGTTAGTGCCGCAGCCGCCAATGGACTGATAAGCGGTTATCAAACCGCATCTGGTGGCTGTGAGCTTAGAGGTGAAAATCCTATAACACTTGCAGAGGCTTGTGTGATTTTAAGCAATATGCTAGAGGATAGCACATCAGTGGTACAAACAGCCGCAATAGATACCGATTATGCACCTGTATGGGCACAAAGTGCATGTGCAGTTCTGACTGCATCTAATATTCTGCCTGATGAAGTAACAGCCGAAAGTAGCATTGCACCAATAACAAGAGCTACTGCATGTGAGCTTTTATACCGTACAATGCAAGAGCTTTGATTATAAAATCAGCGGAAAATATAAATTCCGCTGATTTTTATTTAACTCTTAACTTTTCTATTTCGCTTTCATCTGGTGTGACATAAGCGGTCTGATACACATTGTAAACCACAAACCCTGGTTTTGAACCATTAGGCTTTTTAAGGTTTCTAACTTCTGTATAATCAACTGGCACCATAGACGAATGTTTTGCCTTTGAATGATAAGCAGCAATTTTAGCCGCCTCAGTCATAGCAGTGTCGGTTGGCTGTCTGCCATCTACCGCTAAAATAACATGTGAGCCATGTATTTTCTGGGTATGAAACCAAATATCACTTTTGTAAGCGGTTTTCATGCTTAATAAATCGTTTTGTAAGTTATTTTTGCCTGCCCAAACAGAAAAACCATCACTTGTGCGATATTCAAACGGTATAGAGTCAGATTTTTTTGTTTGTTGTTTCTTTTTATTCTGCTTTTGGCTTAAAACACCCGTTTGCACAAGTTCTTCTCTAAGCTGAGCCAAATCTTTTTCATTTTCCGCCTCATCAATCGACTGCAAAACACTTTCAAGATATGAAAGCTCTGCCTCACCCTCGCTAATTTGAGCGGTTAACATTTGCTCGGCGGTTTTAGCCTTTTGGTATTGCTTAAAATATTTTTGGGCATTTTGCTGAGGAGTTAAACGAATATCAAGTTTAATTTCAATCTCAGGACAGGTTTCATCATAATAATCTATGACTTTTGCTTTTGTCATACCCTTTTCAAGCTGATAGAAATTTGCAGATATAAGCTCGCCCATTCGTTTATATTTATCTCTATCCTCGGTTTGTTTAAGCTCCTCACGCTGAATATTTAGCTTTCTCATTGTTCTGTCTCTTGCAGAGGTTACAGTGCGTATCATATCCATGCCACGTCTACGCATACGCTCTGCCTGTCCCTTTCGCTCATAGAACGCTGCTAAAAGTGCAGAAAAGCTATTCATTTCAGTTTGCTCTACCAGATTTTCATATTGCTTAGTTTCAAAACAAGTAAAATCTTGAACTGCCTTATCCTCTAACCTAATAATTAAATTAGGTGTAAAATTACAGCTTTTAATATCATTTATTAATATATCAAAAGCGACTGATAAATTCTTTTTATCCTCATTTGTAAGCTCTATAACCGCTTTGCTTGTTTCGCCTACTGCACGAAAGGCAAGCTCTCTGCATAAGAGCGGAGAAAAACCTAAAAGTGTGCTAAGTAGCCATTTATCCAGCTTTTTTGTTATATCTTCGCATTTTTCAAGCATTGAAACAAGCTTTTGTCCATCAAGCTCAAGCGGGTCTACTTTTCCCTCCTGAGCAGGTGGCATACGATAAAATAGACCAGGTAAAACCTGACGTTTGCCCGAAATATCGCCATCAATTCGGCGAACAGCATCTATAATTCTGCCGTTTTCATCTTTCAAAATGATATTTGAGTATTTACCCATAAGCTCACATACAAGCTCACGTTTTACAGCAACACCCATTTCATCTGTTGTATCAAGCTCAATAACCGCCATACGCTCCATAGCTGGCTGACTGATTTTAGAGATTTTAGCACCCTGTAAATGCTTACGCATCAGCATACAAAACATAGGTGGCACAGCTGGATTTTCTCTATTTGCATCAATTAAATGCATTCTTGGAGCTGATGGTTCAGCCGTAACCATAAGTTTTTTACCGCCCTTTGCTGTACGCACAGAAATTACTATTTCATCTCTATCTGGCTGATAAATTTTATCAATACGTCCGCCTGCGACTTCTTTATCAAGCTCATTTATAACTGCTCGCAGACATACCGCATCTAATGGCATATATTTTCACCTCAATTAAATAAATTCTATACAATCCTTGTGAGTTTGACTGCATAAAACATCTATATTATTAAAATTCTCTTTAATTTTGCTTGCAAATACTTCAGCTATTGGGTTTTCGGTTGGAAAATGCCCTGCATCAACAAGTGTTAACCCCAAGGATTGAGCTTTTTGCATAATATCATAAGAGCAGTCACCTATTACAAACGCATCAGCATTTTTAGCTATTGCATAATCCATTAGCTTTCCACAAGCACCGCCACCAACTGCAACACGCTTTATATTTTTACCGCCATTTGTAAAGCGTACACCGTTTGTACATAGCTTATTTTTAACGAAAAGAGCAAATTCATTCGGTGTCATTTCGGTTTTAAGGTCGCCAACTCTGCCAAGCAGTGCATTGTCACCCGCTTCCATGCTTATAATATTGTCAAGCTCTAATACCTTTGCAAGTGCATCATTTACACCGCCCCAAGCACAGTCTGCATTTGTATGCATACAGATAACCGAAATATCATTTTTAATTGCAAGACGAATAGCACGACCTGTTGCATTTTTCTCTGTGATATTTCTAACAGAAGTAAAAATCAAAGGGTGATGAGCTACAATTAAATTAGCATTTTTATCTATCGCCTCTTTTACAACGCCCTCTGTAACATCTAAAGCACACATTACACATTTAACTTCTTGCTCATTGTCGCCTGTCATAAGTCCAACATTATCCCAGTTTTCAGCCAAACTTACTGGTGCAAAATCTTCTAGCATTTTTAAAATATCTGAAACGGTTGTCATACTATCGCCTCCAAACTCTGTTTTAATGTATCAACTATAAGCTTCTGCTCATTTAATCTATCATTATCAACGTTTTTTCCCTGTTTAAGACCATCAAGAGCGGCATTTTCTTTTTTAAGCTGTGCCTGTAAATAATCTTTTACCCCTTCTGCCTTTAAAAGTGCATTAGATACACAGCATTTATAAAGTGGAACATCTTTTTTATCATATCCGCCTTTAACTGTCATTACCACATAGCGTCTGTGGTCTTCTTTGCACACATTTTCTTCTAAAATCTCATAACCATTTTGCCAAAGCCATTTTCTAAGATAATAAATCATGGTCATAGGCTGAAGTAAAAGTGTATAGTTTGGGCTGTTCGTCCATTTAGCATCTTGTAAAATCTCGGCTATTGTTTCTCCGCCCATACCTGCAATAGAAATTGTATCACATTCATGTGGCTGCACTTTTTCCAAGCCTGCACCAAGTCTAAGTGAAATTTTACTCTCAAGACCGTATTTTTTTGTGTTTTCCTCTGCTTTTTGTAATGGACCTGTACGAATATCAGCGGCAATAGCACTTTTTATTATGCCATTTTCCAAAAGATAAATTGGCAAATGTGCGTGGTCTGTGCCGATATCAGCTAAAACTGCATCTTTTGCTATTTTTTTTGCTATAAGCTCTAATCGTGGAGTTAAAGTTATATTATTCATGCTCTTTCACCTATTTAAAAAACAAAAGACCAGCGAAAACTGGTCTTTGCAAATTTTACTGCTGACCTGCTAGAAAAGCGTTTAACTTAGTTACTAGCTCATCTACATCAACGCCATGAACCATGCAAGCTTCTTCGATAGACTCGCCCTGAGATGCTGGGCAACCTAGGCAATGCATACCCATTTCAAAGAAAAACTTAGATGTACCCATATCCATAGCCAGCACTTCGCCGATTTTAGTAGTTTTAGTAACAGTTGCCATTTTAATAAACCTCCACATTTAAGCAAATTTACGTTTTATTATACCTCTTTTTTACTATTATTTCAAGATTAAAAAAGAAGTGCAAGAGAAAAACCCAAGCACTTCTTAAAATTTATTTATTCTTCTGATGCTTTCATCTTAGCAAAACATTCACTGCAATAAACTGGACGGTCAGACTTTGGTTCAAAAGGAACTTTAGCCTCTCCACCACAAGCTGCACACACAGCAGTAAAGAACTGACGAGCGGTAGTGCTTTTAGCAGCATTCTTTCTCTTATCACGGCAAGCCTTGCAACGCTGAGGCTCATTTTGGAAGCCACGTTCTGCATAGAATTCCTGCTCACCAGCTGAGAAAACGAATTCGCTGCCACATTCTTTACATACTAAAGTTTTGTCTTGATACATGATTTTTACCTCTCTTTGTGTAATGCGTGTTTCGCCGACTTATGGTGAAACCATTGTTAAATTTATGCAAACAGAGCATAAAAAGCTCTATTTCCATCGGATTTAGTTTAAAAACTGACACTAGCCGATTTTCGTCTTATTCGCTGAATTGCGTTATCAACCGACTTAACAGGTTTTCCGAGTTTTGACGCTATTTCGTCATAAGAAAGCCCATCAAGATAAAGGGATAACACATGCGACTCGAATGCTGAGAGAAGATTTTTAAGCTTTGTTATACGCTCTGCTTGCTCTTCCATGTAAATAACTAACGCCTCAGGGTCAGAAACCACCGATGTGCCAGATTCCGCATTGCTATCAAAAAGAGGCTTTTCGAGTGAAACTGCATTATTAAGCGGTTCATGTTTTTGAGCATATATAGCACGAACAGCCGAATAGATTTTACGCTCGATACAGACATGAGCATAGGCTTCAAACGGCACGCCTTTGGACTCATCGAAAGTTAAAACAGCTTTCCACAGTCCGAGCATACCCTCTTGTGTGAGGTCATCACTTTCAGCTATACCAAAAGCATGACTTCTAACGCAAGATTTAACCAATCTGGAATAATGAGAAACCAACAATTCAACAGCTTCACTGTTACCTAATTTAGCAGCTTTGCAAAGCTCCATTTCGTTTAATTTACTAATTTCCAGATTCATTTGCTCAATTCCATTTGTCATATTTTTATTTATTGTATTATATTTACCTCATTTTGTCAATAGATACATGTATTAATTGTATAGTATGCGATATAAATACATCAATATTTTATGCAAATTTTACAATTTTTCGACATTATTCTACTGTTACTGACTTTGCAAGGTTTCTAGGCTTATCTACATCACAGTTTCTTTCAACCGCAACATAATAAGAAAGCAGCTGAAGTGGAATAATAGAAAGTGATGCGGACATCTCCTGACGGATTTCAGGCAGTTTAATAACATGACTGCAACAAGATGCATCACAATCAAAATCAGCACCAGTTATTAAAATAACCTCTGCACCACGAGAAACAACTTCACGAATATTGGAAATAGTTTTCTCATAAAGTGCTGGCTGAGTTGCAAGAGCCACAACAAGTGTGCCTTGCTCAATCAGTGAGATTGTGCCATGCTTTAACTCACCTGCTGCATATGCCTCACTGTGAATATAGGAAATTTCCTTGAGTTTTAGTGATGCCTCCATAGCAGCAGCATAGTCAAGACCTCTGCCAAGGAAAAATACGCTTGAGCGGTTTGCATATCTGCTTGCTAAATACTGCATTTTTTCTTTTCCTGCAAGCATTTCACTTATTTTCTCTGGAATAGTATATAGAGTTTCACAATAAGCTTTTTCCTGCTCCTCGGTTATTGTACCTCTTACGCTTGCCATTTTAACTGCAAACAGATAAAGTGCAGCAAGCTGAGCTGAATAAGCCTTAGTGGTTGCAACAGCGATTTCTGGACCAGCCCATAGATATAATACGCCGTCAGCCTCTCTTGCGATTGTGGAAGATACAACATTAACCACTGCAACAGTATATGCACCCGCCTGCTTAGCTAAACGCATAGCTGCAAGTGTATCTGCGGTTTCTCCTGACTGGCTTATAACAATGCAAATGTCATCAGGGCGAATAATAGGGTTTTCATATCTAAACTCAGATGCAATCGATGCAGTTGAGCGAACTCTGCACAGGCTTTCGATAACAGAACGACCAACCATACCAGCATGAAGTGCCGAGCCACAACCTATAATATGCACATGTTTTGCATTTTTTAAACGTTCATCGGTTAAACCGCTGTCCTCAAAGTTAATTTTTCCGTCCTTAACTCTAGGGTGAATGGTGTTTGTAACAGCGGCTGGCTGCTCCATGATTTCTTTAATCATAAAATGCTCATAACCGCCCTTTTCAGCTGCGGATAAATCCCAAGTCACCTCTTGGATTTTCTTTTCCACAACATCGCCGAAAGCGTTCATAACAACAACGCTGTCTGGACGAACAATAGCAACTTCGCCATCATCAAGAATGATATATTTTCTTGTGCGTGAGATAATAGCGGTAACGTCAGACGCAATCATGTTTTCGCCTTCACCGATACCGATAACAAGTGGGTTATCACGTCTTGCAGCTACAATTTCCTCTGGGTCGTCCATAGACACAACACCAAGTGCATAAGAACCTCTAAGCATACCAACCGCCTTTAATACGGTCATAGCAAGGCTGTGATTGCTACCGTCATGTAAATAATCCACCAGATGAGCTACTGTTTCTGTATCGGTTTCGGACTGGAACTCATAACCATGAGCCTCAAGCTGCTGACGAAGTTCCATATAGTTTTCAATAATACCATTATGAACAACGGCAACCTTACCTCTACCGCCTAAATGTGGATGAGAATTTCTGTCTGATGGTTCGCCATGTGTTGCCCAACGTGTATGACCAATACCGCAAGTTGCATTCATACCGCCAATTTCCTTGATTTTCTCCTCAAGGTTTGCAATACGTCCACGGCTTTTTACAACTTCCAGACCTTCTTTAGTGAAAGCCGCAACACCTGCGGAGTCATAACCACGATACTCTAAACGATAAAGACCTTTTATAAGAATTGGTACAGCTGGGGAATTACCAGTAAAACCTACAATACCACACATAATGAATTTTCCTCCGAAAAAATAAAATTTTATGGCACTCACATCTGCCATTTTACAAAAAAGCCACTTAAAAAAGGCATAAAAATAGTGCGTTATGCGTACTTTCTTGTTACGAAATCACTTCCGCTCTTTGAAAAGCCGCTCACGACCAACCCACTATCGGCCGAAGGGTCATCCGCCGAATCTTTCGATAAACCCTTACCTCGTCAACTGTGAAACATAAAAACCGTACCTTTTCACAGTCCTGGCGCTTAAAAATATTAACTTTTAGCTTTCAAAATAACTTTTACCTCCTTTTTAAAACAGCTTTTTTAAAAAAGCAGGACTGTGCAGCTTACACAGTCCTGCCTTTGTCAAACATTATACAATAGATTCAATGGTCTTTGCAACACTTTTTGCAGCCGCATCAACCTTTTGAGCATCTTTACCTTCAACCATAACACGCACAAGAGCCTCAGTACCAGATGCACGAACTAAAATTCTGCCCTCACCTAGCTCATTTTGTGCCTCGTTTATAGCGTTTGCAACTTCGGTACGCTCTGCAATGGTTTTCTTCTCAGAGTTTGGAACAGCTACATTAATCATAACCTGTGGCCATGGCTTAACTTCTGCCGCAATTTCAGAGCATTTTTTGCCGCTATTTTTCAAAATATCCATAAACTGAATAGCTGTAAGCTGACCGTCACCAGTAGATGCATATTCAAGGAAGATTACATGACCAGACTGTTCACCGCCAAGCACATAACCCTTATTAAGCATCATTTCAAGCACATAACGGTCGCCAACATTAGCACATTCGATTTTTACGCCCATTTTTTCAGCATAAGCATGAAGACCCATGTTAGAAAGAATGGTTGCAACAAATGCACCGCCACGCAGTTTGCCTTGCTGTTTCATACGAGCAGCACAAACCGCCATAATGCGGTCGCCGTCAAGCACTTCGCCTGTTTCATCGACAATTAGACATCTGTCAGCATCACCATCGAATGCAACGCCAATATCAAATTTACCGCTTCTCATTCTCTCTTGAAGGTTTTCAAGATGAGTAGAGCCGCAGCTATCATTAATATTTAAACCATCTGGCTCATAAAAACGATAATCAGCCTTACATTCTAAAAGACGCATTAAACGCACAATAGTGCTAGAAGATGCACCATTTGCACAGTCGATTGCAACTCTAAGACCAGAAAGGTCTCCTGTTACGGTTTCTGCTAAATGGTCGGTATACTCAACCACAGGGTCAATCTTGCTCTTGATAACTCTGCCAAGCTTTTCATGGCTTGCACGAGGAACGCTATCAAAATCATCAATTAGAGCCTCAATTTTGCCTTCAAGCTCATCAGATAGCTTATAACCACTACCTGCAAAAATTTTGATACCGTTATATTCATATGAGTTATGACTTGCTGATATTACAATACCTGCATCAGCTTTATGCTTAATTGTTAGGTAAGCAATAGCTGGTGTTGGAATTACGCCAAGTAGTTCAACATCTGCACCAACCGAGCAGATGCCAGCAACTAACGCACTTTCAAGCATATCAGAAGATATACGAGTATCTTTACCTATAAGTAATTTAGCTTTACCGCCTTGTTTTTGCTCTTGACTCAAAAGATAAGCCGCAGCAGCACCGATTTTAAAAGCTAGCATTGCATCAAGTTCTATGTTAGCAACGCCACGAACACCATCTGTTCCAAAATATTTTCCCAAAATAAACACCTTGCCTTATTTGTTAAGTAGGCACTGGAAAAACTAAGATTTTATAATCTTAATTGACCGTCTGCTGTTTCCATTTTCAAATGCTCATATGCACGAAGTGTGGCACATCTACCACGTTGTGTGCGGTTTAAAAAGCCGATTTGCATTAAATATGGCTCATAGACGTCTTCCAGTGTAATCGCTTCTTCTCCGATAGTGGCCGCCAGTGTTTCAAGACCTACTGGGCCACCATTATAATTGAGAATAATGCTTTCAAGCATTCTGCGGTCGATATTATCAAGCCCTAATGGGTCAATACCAAGGGCAGTAAGTGCCATATCAGCCGCTTCAGCTGTTATTGTTCCATCTCCTTTGACTTGTGCGAAATCACGCACACGACGAAGTAAACGGTTTGCAATACGAGGTGTACCACGAGAACGTTTTGCGATTTCTAAAGCACCATCATAACGGCTGTGTACACCTAAAATTCCCGCTGAACGAGTTACAATTTTCTCTAAATCCTCTGGTGAATAAAGCTCAAGTCTTAGCATAACACCAAATCTATCTCTCAGCGGAGAAGTGAGTTGACCTGCTCTAGTTGTTGCACCTATAAGCGTAAACTTTGGCAAATCAAGTCTTATAGACCTTGCACTAGGCCCTTTTCCGATGATAATATCCAGTACACCGTCCTCCATAGCGGGATATAAAATCTCCTCTACACTGCGGTTTAATCTATGGATTTCATCAATGAATAAAATATCATTCTCACTTAAATTTGTCAATAGAGCAGCTAAATCTCCCGCTTTTTCTATTGCAGGACCAGAAGTAATTCTTAGGTTTACACCCATTTCATTGGCGATTATTCCAGCGAGAGTTGTTTTGCCGAGTCCTGGAGGGCCATAAAGCAGTGTATGGTCAAGTGGCTCATTTCTTTGTTTTGCTGCCTCTATGAATATTTTTAAATTTTCTTTTACTGCGGTTTGACCAATATATTCGTCCATAAATTTAGGACGAAGTGAATTTTCGGTGTCCTCATTTTTAAGCTGATGACTTGAAACAATGCGTTCATCATCAGCCATGCCGCCTGAAAACTCAATGCTCAATTTTTCACTTCCTTACTGCATTGCTAATTTTTTTAGACAATAACGGATAATACTTTCAGCGTCCATATCTTCAGAGTTTAAGCCTTCCATTGCCTTAAACGCCTCTGCTTGAGAGTAGCCAAGCACCATAAGAGCAGCTACTGCCTCTTGTATATGGTTTATACCGCCCTTTTCAGGCATAACAATATTTTTACCTGCTGAAGCTGCGGTTTCAAGCTGCCCTTTGCTCATTTTATCTCGAAGCTCTAAAACAATTCTCTGAGCGATTTTTTTGCCAATGCCTTGAGCCTGAGTTAGTAGTTTTTCATCTTCTGTAATAATTGCAAGTGCAAGCTGTGAAGGCGGAGCGACTGACAAAATAGACAGTGCTGCCTTTGGCCCTACACCCGAAACACTTGTTAGCATTTTATAACAATTTAACTCCTCTTGGTCAGAAAAGCCATAAAGCTCAAAAATGTCCTCTCTAACGTGCAAGCAAGTATAAAGCCTTGCTTTTTCGCCCATTTGTATATTAGATAGCGTATTTTGCGATGTGTGACAGGCATAACCCACGCCACCGCAATCAATTACAGCTAAACCTTGCTCAACATGAGCTACTAATCCTTCTACATAATAAAACATTTAATTTATTCTCCTGTTTTCCCAAATATTACTCCTTTTGGAGTGACCATGACAAATTGCAACTGCAAGTGCATCTGCTGCATCATCAGGTTTTGGAGTTTTAGTAAGCCCTAACATGGACTTTGTCATTTCCATCATTTGTTTTTTCTCTGCCCTGCCATAACCTGTAACAGATTGTTTAATCTGAAGTGGTGTATATGAGTTAGGCATCAGTCCCTTTTGTGCAAGAGCGAGCAAAATAACACCTCTTGCCTGAGCTACTTGAATACCTGTTGTGATATTGGTATTAAAAAACAGTTCTTCAACCGCAACATCATCTGGGTGAAAAGTATCAATAATAGTGCATAAATCATCATAAATTTCACATAACCTGTGATGCATAGGCTGACCTGCTTTGGTTGTTATTGCACCATACTGGATAGGTGTAAATTTTCTTCCATCATATTTTACAACGCCGTAGCCAACTATTGCATAACCAGGGTCTAGTCCAAGAATAATCAAATATATTTTCAACCTTCTATTTTAATTAAAGTTTCCTCCTGTTACTTCAAACATACGCTCTATTCTGTTTTTTAGCACAGGATAATTTTCTAAATTTTCATCATTATTTAATATAATTTCCGCCTCATAGCGAGCTTGCTCCATAGCCTGCATATCGGATATAATATCCACATTTTTAAGTGTAGGCAAACCATGCTGACGGTTGCCAAAGAAATCACCAGGGCCACGCTGTGCAAGGTCAGCTCTTGCGACTTCAAAACCATCATTTGTTTGGGTTAAAATGCCAAGTCTTTGTTTTGCCATTAAGCTTTTATCCGCACCAAAGAAAATACAATATGATTTTCTATTGCCACGACCGACACGACCTCTAAGCTGATGAAGCTGAGAAAGACCAAATCTATCTGCATCTTCAACCACCATCAGCGAGGCATTAGGCACATTTACACCGACTTCAATAACCGTAGTCGATACTAAAATATCCAGTTTACCGCTTGCAAATAACTCCATAACATTTTCTTTTTCTGATGGTTTCATTTTGCCATGAAGTACGCCTATTCTTCTGTGTGGAAACACCTTAGCAAGTGATTTTGCATAGTTTTCGGTGTTTTTGAGCATAAGCTCACCTTCTTCAACAAGTGGACACACAACATAAACTTGACCACCAGTTAAAATTTGCTTTTCCATAAAACCAAATACACGCCTACGCATTTTTTCTCCGACTGCATAAGTTTCGACTGGAGTTCTGTTTGGTGGAAGTTCATCTATAATTGACACGTCTAAATCACCATACATAATGAGTGCAAGTGTGCGAGGAATAGGAGTAGCAGACATAACAAGAGTATGAGGGTGGTCGCCCTTTTCTCTGAGCATTGCCCTCTGATTTACACCAAAACGATGTTGTTCATCGGCTACAACCGCACCAAGTCTAGCAAATTTAACACCTTTTTGAATAAGTGCATGTGTACCTATTACAACACTTCCAGTACCATTTTCTATTTTTTCAAGTGCCTCACGCTTTATTTTAGCTCCCATAGAGCCTGTTAAAATAACCGTTTGTATACCAAGTTTTGCAAAAATAGGTGCAAGTGACTGCTCATGCTGTGAGGCTAATATTTCAGTAGGTGCCATAACAGCGGCTTGATATCCATTTTTAACCGCAAGCATACAAAGAGCTGCTGCAACTGCTGTTTTACCAGAACCAACATCGCCCTGTATTAGTCTATTCATTGGTTTGCCAGACTTAACATCTTTTATTAAATCGCTTACCGCCCTAATTTGAGCATTAGTTGGTTTAAACCCAATTAAATTCCAAAAATCGTCAAGGTCTGTATTTTTAAACACAACTCCTTGTTCATGTTTTCTGTGCTGTTTCATTTGATTTAGTCCACAACAAAGCAAAAAAAGTTCTTCAAACACAATACGTCTGCGAGCATTTGCTATATCGTCCATAGTTTGCGGTCTGTGAATTTGGCTTATAGCCTTATCAAGTGGCAATAAATTATATTTTTCCAAAACAGCATTGGGTATTGGGTCATTATCCTTTGGAAATTCACAATCTAAAGCATCATGACTTAATTTTTCAAAATCATATTGTGAAATGCCCGCTGTAAGTGGATAAACAGGCACAATTTTCCCCTTTGTATTCTCATCACATTTTTCATGCACAGGTGATGTCATAGTAAGTCTGTTTCCATACTCTTGCACACGACCATAGAACAAATACTCTGCACCACGTCTAAGAAGTGCCGCAGCATATTTGTTATTAAAATAAGTTATTTCAAGTGTACCTGTATCATCGTAGACCGTACATTTTGTAATATCCATTCCGTTTCTGATATGTTTTACACTTGGCTCAGTGCCAACAATCGCACGAATGGTCATTTTTTCGCCTTCTACAAGCTCTGATATAGGCGTAATATGTGTTCTATCCTCATAATCTCTTGGATAGGTATTCAAAACATCTTCTAAGGTATGAATATTTAGTTTTTCAAGTAATTTAGCTTTTTTAGGGCCTATACCTTTTGTATAGCATACATTATCAGTCAGTTTTTTCATATTACTCTCACATTAAAACTTTAAACATAATAGTCACGGTAAACAGCGGTTACAACTCCTAAAATTGAGCAATTTTCACCATTTATAGGTGGATAGTTTTCATTTTCTGGCATAAGCCAAACTTCGCCATGCTGTAAAAGCAGACGTTTACAAGTTGCCTCATCTTCGATTAGAGCGACAACTATTTGCCCATTTCTAGCCGTTTGCTGTCTGCGAACGATAATAATATCACCGTCCATAATTCCCGCACCAATCATAGATTCACCGTTTATTCTTAATGCAAAATGCTCATGACCTGAAGATGCATTTTCATAAGGTATGTAACCTTCCACTTGCTCAACAGCAAGTGCAGGCATACCAGCGGTGACTCTGCCGAGTATAGGCACTCTAGGGGTCATAGTCGCACCACCTCTAACTGAAAGAGAACGTGTTCGACCATCGTCACGCTGAAGATATCCAAGCTCACGCAATCTTTTTATATGACAGTGAACAGTAGATGGTGAGCGAAGTCCAACTTCGTTACAAATTTCACGCACAGATGGCGGATAACCCTGTTTGAGTGTAAATTCATTTATATAATCTAAAATACGTTTTTGTTTTTCGGTTAGTGGTTTCATGTTATTTACCTCCTAAACAGCATAGAAAACACTAAAAAATCTATCTTTTTTTATTATAACTCTATTTTATAATATTATATTGCATGATATAATAAATTGCAAACATTTGTTTGATATTTTTTACTATGATAAATATGTGTTTTTTGAAAATTTTCTTGTGCTAAGTGTAAAAATGTTATAGAATAAAAGCAGTATAAAATACATTTAGCTTCAGGGAGGACTCTTCATGACTATTCATACTGACTTAGGATATATTGAAATCACACAGGAAGTCATTGCTGATATTGCAGGATATGCTGCATCGTCCTGTTTTGGTGTAAAAGGCATGACTGTTCGCTCGGTATCTGACGGGCTTGCCCATATTTTACGCCTTGAAAACCAACGTCGTGGCGTAAAAGTGTGTGAGGCTGAAGATGGCGGTGTAAATATTGATTTGCATATTGCAGTAGAGCATGGAATCAATATAACTTCTGTTTGTCGCTCTATGATTCAAGAAGTACGCTATCATGTTGAACGTCTTACTGGTGTAGATGTAAAAAATGTTGATATTTATGTAGAAAGCATCAGAACAGACTGAGTTTCAATTTAGTAAGGAGAAATTTATAAAAATGACAGAGCAAAAACTCAACGGCTCACTTTTCCAGTCAATGGTAATACAAGGTGCATATGCTATTGCTGATAAAAAAGAGCGAGCAAATGAACTGAATGTTTTTCCTGTACCAGATGGAGATACAGGCACAAATATGGCTATGACTATGTCAGCGGCTATAAAAGAACTGGAAAAACTTCATGAGCCAACTCTTGCAAAAGCAGCAGAAACAACAGCTTCTGCCCTGCTTCGTGGTGCAAGAGGTAATTCAGGTGTTATTCTTTCCCTTCTGTTTCGTGGAATGGCTAAAAAACTCAAAACTCAAACTGAGGCAACAGGACGAGATTTTGCACTTGCCATGCGTGAAGGCGTAGATGCGGCTTATAAAGCGGTAATGAAACCAGCAGAAGGAACTATCTTAACCGTCTCAAGAGTTTCTGCACAATATGCGGTTGAACATTGTCAGGCTGAGCCTGACCTTTCAGTTGCCGATGTTTTTGACGCAATTTTAGAGCGTGGTCAAACCGCTTTAGCCGAAACCAAACAGCAAAACCCTGTGCTTGCAAAAGCTGATGTGGTTGATGCGGGTGCTTTTGGGCTGCTCACCATTTTAGAAGGCATGCGTGATGCATTTTTAGGCATTAAGCATGAATATGCAAATGCTTCTACCGAAGAAAATACTTCTGCTGATTTTTCTGCAATATCTGATGAGGATATAACCTTCACATATTGCACAGAAATTATTGCACAGCGTCTTAATAAAGGCAGAAATATCAGCAGACTGCGTGGTATTTTAAGTGAAATCGGTGACAGCCTTGTTGTTGTTGATGATGATGAAATAGTTAAGGTGCATGTGCATACAGACCAACCAAACAAGGTGCTTGAGGAGGGTCTAAAGTTTGGCCCACTTCTCACCGTTAAAATCGAAAACATGCGAGAGCAGCACACCGCAAAGGTTATTGAAAGCACAGAACCTAAAAAACGTGTTATAAAAGAGCCTGAGCGTAAATATGGTTTTGTTTCAGTTGCTGCGGGCGATGGCTTAAAAGATGTGTTTACAGATTTAGGCTGTGATGTTGTTGTTCAAGGCGGTCAGACAATGAACCCTTCTACAAATGACATTCTTTATGCTATTGATGAAACACCAGCAGAAGTGGTTTTTGTATTCCCCAATAACAAAAATATTATCATGGCAGCTGAACAAACAATAGAACTGTCTGATAAAAAAGTTATTGTTATTCCAACTCGCAACATTCCACAGGGTATGTCTGCAATTTTAGCTTTTGACCCATATGGTGAAACCGAAGATAATATTGCTGCAATGACCGAGGCTTTCCAGTTGGTAACTTCTGGTCAGTTAACTTATGCGGCAAGAAACTCAGAGTTTGACGGCAAAAAAATCAAAGAGGGTGAGTATCTCTCTCTTTGTGAGGGCAAGCTATGTGCAAACACCAAAAAACCGCTTGATGCTATGAAAAAGCTCGCAAAAGAAATGGTTAAACCAGACCATGCTTTTGCTACTGTTATCTATGGCGAGGGTGTTTCTGAGGAAGATGCAAACAAGGTTGCAGAGCTTTTCAAGAAAGAAAATCATGGTCTTGAAATAAGCGTTGTTTATGGTGGTCAACCAGTTTATTATTACATTGTTTCGGTAGAATAAAAGATTTTTAGGCAGGGATTTTTTCTTCCCTGCCTATCGTTTGTTTTAAATATAATATAAAAAGG
>ERZ1090868.733-NODE-733-length-18185-cov-4.658742_pt1 | contig 18185 bp, 13 predicted proteins | sample MGYA00478475_ERZ1090868 | MGnify/ENA primary metagenome ERZ1090868 (study PRJEB33644, sample SAMEA5815747) | chicken gut metagenome | biome: Chicken; feature: Gastrointestinal Tract; material: Caecum | place: Ireland | collected 2019-01-01 | study: A study of the...
CTCCCAGCCAGTAAAGGTTGTCCAGAAGATTTTCCGGCATCCGGTCAAAAGGTCCGTAACAGACAATTTCCGAAACCGTACCGCTTTTCGCCAGATAAACATGGTCTTTATCTGTTCCGATCGTTTCCAGAACTGCTCTCTGGCTGACCCGCGCCTCCGGGATCGAGGAGGTTGTGATCCGCCAGTCGTCTTTCCACATAAACTGGCTGGCGGCAAGAACTGCGGCGCACAGAAAAATCCCGGTTTTTTCCGCCCGCAGCCGCCTGTCTGAAATGATCCAGAGAATCACAAGACATACGCTGCACCAGAGTCCCACATCTACCCGGTTCACCATATATCTGCCCTGATAATAGAGATAAAAATACACCGCGCACAGCAGAATTCCCTCAAACGCCAGAGAGATCACCGCGCTGAAACTTTTCCCTGCAAATATCAGCCACACCGCCAGAAAAACCAGCCCAAACCATGCCATAGAAAGCTTTGACAGATCAGAAGGGAATCTTTTTAAAAAGCTGACAACCTGGGATATATGGAAAGTCCGCCCCGTTTTTTCCCGGACAAGCTTTTCCATTGTTTCCGATGTAAATTTTTCCGGATCATTAAAATTCCATGTTTTGTACAGCTCATAGGCTTCCCTTGAGATCCCCAGTTCCTGATAGGTTTCTGCACTGCTGTCATAATCAGGGAATCCATAATCCAGAAGTTTTGACCTAAGCCCGTTGAACTCCTGGTACTCATTCCACTGGCTGTCATTGTACATGTAGGAATCCACAGCTCCCGCAGCCGCCGCAGATATCAGAAGAATTATAAAACTTCCGGCGCAGATTCCCAGTTTTCTGAGCATCTTTCCAGAATACTTCTTTTTCAGTGTCAAAAGGAAATAGACTCCGGCTCCCGCCATCAGGGCGCTGCTGGCCCAGAACTGGTCTTCCCGGTACAAAAATCCCATAAATCCCAGACCGATTCCCCAAAGGAATTCCCAGAGGGCAAAGCGCTCCCGGCTGACAAGGTGCAGTAAGAGAAACACCGCCGCTGCTGCGGCGATTCCGGCAGTCTTGGTAAACTGAATGTGAATATAGGCTTCATATCCGAAGCAGCACAAAAAGATCACAGAAAGATACAGGCCGGAATATCCCTCCAGCCTGTTCATCAATACATAAGTTACCGCACTGAAAGCGGCAAGCAGCACTGCATACTGAACTATGGTATACCATGGCAGCCGTCCTGTTGCCTGATATAAAAAACGGTAGATCAGCCCCAGTATGTAATTCTGGAATACCAGATGAGCGTCCTTCACGCCTCTCAGTCCGCTTCCAAATTCCGCAAAAACGATATCATCGTTCGTCTCAAAGGACGGCCGCATCAGCAGTACCATAACTGCCATTGCCAAAAGATTGACACAAAGGGCAAAGCCGAGGCTCTCTCTCCTCTTTCTGACAGCCTCCGCCCACTTTGCTCCCATTATTCTTCGGAGGCGGCTTCCGTTTCTCTGGCTTCCGCTTCCTCCTTCCTGGCAGGCTCCTCTTCCGCCGCCTCTGCCTCTTCATTCGTGTCTTCTTTTACTTCCTCTTCCTGGCTTACATCTTCCTCCTGTTTTTCCTCTTCGGACTGTTCTTCCACATCTACTTCTTCCGCAGTTCCCTCTACCACGTCTCCGGCTTCCGCCTCCGTCTCACGGGTAGGGCAGGCAGCTCCGCAATGGGGACAGAAGGACGCGCTTCCATCCACGCTGCTGCCGCAGGACGGACAGATTTTTCTCCCTTTTACTCCCGCAAGACTTTCCTTATAACGGGCAATCTTCTCCATTCTCTGATCGATCTGCTCGCAGAGCATCTTCTGGGAATCCTCCAGAGGAGTTCCGTCCAGATAGCGCCTGTAAATAATCTTCCCGATTTCCGCCATGATCTTCTGGATCTGACGTTCCTCTCCGGAAATCCTGTTTTTCATCTTCTGCGTCTCATAAAGAGTTTCTGCCCGTCCTCCCAGTTCTCTGGCTGTCTTTGTGATCGCCTCGCCCAAACCGTCAAAAAATTCTTTTCCCATAAAAAACCATCCTCCTTATCAATCTGTTTTATCGTTAAATTCAGCCCTGCTGCGCTTCCAGGAGCGGAACCTCCTGACCTCTCAGCAGGATCTTTGGTCCGCCGGTTCCTTCAATATATTCTCTGGTAATGATCACCTGCCCGATACTGTCGTCTTTCGGGATCTCATACATAATATCCAGCATATATTCTTCCAGGATCGCTCTCAGAGCACGTGCGCCTGTTTTTTTCTCCATGGCCATTTTTGCGATGGCGTGGAGAGCGCCTTCATCAAACTCCAGTTTTACCTCATCCAGCGCAAGAAGCTTCTGATACTGTTTAAGTATAGCATTTCTCGGCTCGCGGAGAATTTTTACCAGCATCTCTTCCGACAGTCCGTCCAGGGTAAAAATAACCGGCAGCCTTCCGAGGAATTCCGGGATCATTCCGAAAGTCCTGAGATCGTCCACTGTTACTTTCTCCAGAAGATGCGGATCATTGTCGTACTTATCCTTCAGATCCGCGTAAAAACCGATAGACGCCTGTTTGTTCAGCCGTTCCTTGATAATATTTTCCAGATCCGGAAACGCGCCGCCGCAGATAAAAAGAATGTTTCTTGTGTTCACTGTCACCAGAGGCACCATAGCGTTTTTGCTGTTGGCCCCTACCGGAACCTCTACCTCGCTTCCCTCCAGAAGCTTCAGCATTCCCTGCTGCACAGCCTCGCCGCTTACGTCTCTCTGATTGGTGTTTTTCTTCTTGGCGATCTTATCGATCTCGTCAATGAAAATGATCCCGTGTTCCGCTTTTTCAACATCGTTGTCCGCGGCTGCCAGAAGCTTTGAAACTACGCTCTCGATATCGTCTCCGATGTATCCCGCTTCTGTAAGAGACGTGGCGTCGGCGATTGCAAGCGGCACATCCAGAAGCTTTGCCAGGGTTTTGACAAGATATGTCTTGCCGCATCCGGTAGGCCCGATCATCAGCATATTTGATTTTTCGATTTCAATTTCGTCCATCGTATCTGTGGCGACCCTTTTATAGTGATTATACACCGCTACAGACATTACTTTTTTAGCATATTCCTGGCCGATCACATACTCGTCCAGAGCAGCTTTTATCTTATGAGGCGCGGGGATCTTTTTCAGATCAAGCGCAGGCTCCTGCTGCTTTTCCTTTTTCTTCCGGGGCTCTTTTTTCGGCTGCGCCATCTGGTTCTGCAGTCCTGTCAGATCGATCATGCTGACTCCGGGCATATGCAGAAGATCCGCGTAATTAAAATTCCCCTTGTTCATCTGCTGGTTCATCATGTCAAAGCTTTTCTGCATGCAGTCCGAACAGATATGTATATTATTGGGAAGGTCGATCATTTTTCCTGCCTGGCTTTCCGGTCTGCGGCAAAGGGAACAGAATTTCTCCGGTTCTCTTTTTTCCTCGTCCTGCTCCTGATCTTCTCCTTCTATGATATCGTCTCTATATTTATCCGTCATATAAACTCCTTTCTCACCTGTCTGTCATACGTTCTCCAAAAATTTTCCCGCGCCGGGCTTTCTCTAGTTCCGCCTGCCCAAAGTCTTCGGAAACAGAAAGAACGCACAGGCAGCCTTCCCTTTCCTGGATATCCGCTGCCTATGCGTCCATTATATCATAACCCATGTCACTGTAAACTAAACTTTTTATAAAAAACCCGGAACTGCTTTTGCCCTTTGTGCCCGCCGGATCACGGCATGCTTCCCATGGTCACCTTGACATCCTTTTCCACATACTGTCCGTTCTCGGCTCTTGCAACTACTACGTCCACCGTTTCCCCTGCGGCATAATACTGCAGCTTTTCTGACAGATCTTCTTTTCCGGACACAGCCTGACCGTCAAATTCCGTAATGATATCACGTACCTGAAGTCCTGCGCTTTCAGCCGCTCCTCCCTCTTCCACATAAGAGATCAGCGCCCCTGAGGGTACATTATACATGCTCATTGCCTGGGCGGACAGATCCAGGATTCCCACTCCCAGATAACCGGCCTGGGAGGTATCCACCTTATCTCTGTTCATCAGATTTTCCAGAATCGGCTGCGCTGTGGAAATGGGGATCGCGTAACCCATTCCTTCTACAGCGCTGTCTGCATATTTCGCGGAATTGATCCCGATCAGCTCACCGTTCATATTAAGAAGAGCGCCTCCGCTGTTGCCGGGATTAATAGCCGCATCCGTCTGTATCAGCCCTGTGCTTGTTCCGTCCTCTGTTTCAATGCTTCTGTCCAGCGCGCTGACCCAGCCGGAAGTTACAGACTGACCGTAACCCAGGGCGTTTCCAATAGCAACTACCTGTTCTCCTACCTGAAGGTTGTCAGAATTTCCCATCTGGGCGATTTTTATCTGGCTCATGGTATCCTCCGGGATATCCGCCTTTTTTACAGACACCACCGCCAGATCGTTGGCGCTGTCTGTTCCTTTTACCGTTGCGCTGACCGCGTCCTCTATATTGATGCCGTCCGACATCCCTGCGATCTGTTCTGTCTCTTCCGCCGCGTCTGCCGCGTCGTCTCCAATGAAACATACGCTCAGCGTATCCGCTCCCTCTACCACATGATTATTCGTAGCAATCAGAAGCTCATCGTCGTTTTCTCCGACAATAATGCCGGAACCGCTGCTCTCGCTGGAATACTGCTGCGTTCCTCCGAAGCCGTAAATCCCGAAAAAGCTTGGGATCTCCTGGATACTGACTGAAGTAATGGCAACTACAGAAGGCATCGCCGCCTGCGCCACGCCAGCCACTGTACCTGATGTCTGGGACGTGCCGGTCTGGGACGTGTCTGCATCGTCCTGATCGACTGTTTCCACGGACGAAAGCGACAACTGTGTATCCGGTTCCAGATATCTGTCCGCGGCCATATTCACGCCCTGGAAGACTCCTCCGGCCACAAGTCCGAAGACAACAGCCAGCGCTATTGTTTCCGGAAGTTTCTTCCAGAACCCCTTCTTTTTCCTGGGACTCTTCTGAGGAAGTTTTTTCTGCAGGTCAAAATTGCTCTGGTGCATCTGATAATGGGTATAGCGGCTGACTTCTCCGTGTACGCCGCCTGTTTGTTCTTCATTCCGATTTTGTGGAGCATTCTGATCCCATAATCTATCGTCGTTCATATTACTGCTCCCTTCTTCTGTTTTCTCTTTTTATAGAAATCAGTGTATCAGGCAATTGTGTTCAAAATGTGACAACTCTTTAAAAAATAAGTGTACCTCCGCCGGCCGGATTATTTTTTATTTCCAGTAATCGCGGCTCATGGTACACCGCAGGATCATTTTGTCAGGAAGCCTTCTGAAATTTTTTCCGGCAAGGTATCCTGCATATTTACACGCGCTCTGAGCAACAAAACCCGGTACCATCCAGAATTTCCTGTTCCGGAACAAATGGCAGAAGGTTCTTTTTACAAGGCGCATTCCTTCCCCTTCCGAGGACACTCCCTCAAATATTTCCGGATGCTCGGCCTGGGAAACTCCAAGATCGAAATTCCTCCGGAACTGCTGCGCGCAGGAATAATTGTGAGAATGGATGACCTGTTCCTCGGCCGCCTAAGCTATCCGATATCCAGAGGTGCTCAGTGCAGCGGCGTAAATCATATCTTCGTTAAAGATTGTACGGGGAACAAAGCCTCCCAGCCTTAAGTATATCTCTTTTTTGTACGCCGCGCAGACATTGGAACAGAAAAAAGTTTTTATGCCGTATACAGGAAGATCCGCCTCCGACTTCACAGAGGGCTGTTCCGGATAATTAAAGGCTCTTGTATATTTTTCTATATAGCTGCAGTCTTCTCTGGGAAGCTGTCTGGCGTAAGCCGCTCCGATCTCCGGTTCCGATTCAAGAGCTTTTTCCAGGTTTTCTATAAGTTTTCTGTCTGCAGGCAAAGCGTCCTGAGTCATAAATACCATAATATCTGCTTCTGAAAGCTCCGCCGCTTTCTTTCTCGTTCCGCCATGATCAAATTCTTCTTTTTTCAGATGATGCACTTCAAGGTCAGGATACTTTTTCTCCCATCCGGTATTCCAAAATTTTTCTTCTGTGTTCATGACAAGGATTTTTCTTATAGGACGGCTCTGTTTTTTCAGACGATCCAAAAGCCCGGCAAATTCCTTCTCCGGATGATAGGTGGGAATGATCACATCGATTGTCTTTTCTTTCATGATATTTTCTCCTGTCAACAGGAGGGAATTTCTCATTTCGAGAAATTCCCTCCTGAATAAGATTCCTATGCAGCTTGTTCTGCTCCTCCTGCAGCCGCGTCTCCGCCTCCGGTGTCTGCTCCGGCGCTGGCATCTCCGCCTCCGCTGGTATCTCCGCCTCCGGTAGTATCTCCTCCGCCGACGTCTCCACCTCCGCTGGTATCTCCGCCGCCGACGTCTCCGCCTCCGCTGGTATCTCCGCCGCCGACGTCTCCGCCTCCGGTAGTATCTCCTCCGCCGACATCTCCGCCTCCGGTTCCGGGATCATAACCGGTGTCTCCTCCGTCTCCGGTAGTATCTCCTCCGGTTCCGGGATCATAGCCGGTGTCTCCTCCGGTTCCAGGATCATAGCCGGTATCTCCTCCGGTTCCGGGATCATAACCGGTGTCTCCTCCGGTTCCGGGATCATAGCTGGTATCCCCTCCGTCTGTTCCGGGATCTTCATATCCGGGATCATAGCCGGTATCTCCGGAGTTATCGCTTGCGATCTGATCGGTGGTATCCGCCCATCCGCTTCCGTCGTTCTGGAAGAACACGGTATCGTCTCCTGTATTTTCCGTTTCTTCTGTAACAGCCGGCTGGGTGTCGTTCAGATTTGCTGTACCTCCCACAATATCCAGGATTTCCTGGCTGTTTTCCTTAACTGTGGAAGAAGGCGTGTAATTCTCGTCTCCATAAAGGAACTTGTGAAGCTCTATCACATTGGATTCCAGATCAGTAGGCACGATCACGCTTCCCTTCACGGTTGCGAACTTATAGTTGGTCGGGAAACCTACCGTCTCGTTCATACTGTAACCGATCATAGTCGGCAGGAGCTGAAGGATCTCGGTTTTGCTGAGAGAGGTGGTCACCATGGGGAACACCTGATCCATGATGTCAAAGATCGTGCTCAATCCTGCAGTTTTCGCCTTCTGTACGATCATCTGGATAACTTTTCTCTGTCTTTCCGTACGTCCCATATCCAGGCTGGCCGTATAACGGATACGGCAGTAGGAGGTTACCTGGACGCCGTTCAGATGATAACGGTAGTCGATCTTTTCGATATCCTCCGGTCTTTCCGGAAGCTCGATAGGAGTATAGGACTTTCCTGTTTCCTCTGAGGTCTCCTGACAGTAATTGTTCATATGGACAATCTCCGCGTAAGACATATCCATATCCAGACCGCCGAGACAGTCCACGATCTCCGCCAGGGCATTGAAGTTCACCGTCGCGTATTCTGTGATGTTCAGGTCCAGGTTCGTGTTCAGCATGGTGATCGCCTGCTCCGGGCCTCCGTAAGCATAGGCCGCGTTTGCCTTGGAATATGTGCCGTCTCCAAGATTCAGAAGCGTGTCTCTGTATACGGAAACCAGCTTCACATCCTTGGTATCATTGTTGACACTGGCAATGATCATGGTATCGCTGTTTTCTGTTCCCAGGGCAGGATTTTTATCCCTGTGATCAATGCCGAACAGAGCGTAAGTGGTATAACCTGTAAGCTTGGAAGTTTCCGAATCGATAGCGTCCTGAACTTCCTGGTTGACCTGGATCTTACTGTCGTCCATTACCGGCTGGTTGACCTTATCCAGTTTGGAATTCAACTGTCCGTAAACATACAGACCGCCGATAAACAGCAGCAGAACGATGATCTCTACCGCAAACAGTATCTTTTTCGTTTTGGATCTTGGTTTTGCCATGTTCTTTCCCCTTATCTTTTAATATGCATTTTTATTGATAAAACCTTTAAAAAATGTCAAAAACAATATCTTTATGTCAAATCCTATTGTCCAGTTTTCAATATAATAAAGGTCATAATCAATCCGTTTTCTGATAGAAGTATCGCCCCGGTAGCCGTTTACCTGAGCCCATCCGGTAAGACCCGGACGTACCTGGTGCTTTACCATATAGCGCGGTATTTCTTCCCGGAATTTTTCTACAAAGAAAGGCCGTTCCGGTCTTGGCCCCACCAGACTCATATCTCCCCGCACAATGTTAAAAAGCTGCGGAAGCTCGTAAATACTAGTAATGCGCATAAATCTGCCGATTCCCGTGACCCGCGGCTCATTCTTTACCGTCCACGCCTGTTTCTCTTCTGCTTCAGGCTGGATCTCCATGGAACGGAACTTATACATGCGAAATGTCTTATTATGAAGGCCCACCCTTTCCTGCTTATAGATCAGCGGTCCGGGAGACGTAAGCTTGATCAGGATGCACATCAGGAGCATTACCGGAGAAGACACGATGATCGCCGCAATAGACCCTGCAATATCCATGGCTCTCTTTACCATGGCGTTAAAGGTATTGCTCAGAGGCACGTACCGGATATTGATCACCGGAAGGCCGAGAATATCTTCTGTATACGGTTTGGTAGGTATGATTTTGTTGTAATCGGGAATAAATTTTGTATGAACGCCTGACTTTTCGCACATAGCGACGATTTCTTCCAGGCGGTAATACTCGCTCAGTCCCAGTGTGATCGCGATCTCGTCCAGTCTGTTGGCCGGAAGTATCACGGTAAGATTGGCGATCCTTCCGATCACCTTTACTCCTTTGTACAGTGTCCCGGCGGGAACATTATCATCCAGGATTCCCCGGATAACATAACCCCACTGGGGATTCTGCTGGATCCTGTCAATATATTCTTCTGCCGCGCGGCTGTATCCCACCAGTATGATCTGTTTCTGGTTATGGCCTTTTTTCCGCATATCCCGCAGCACCGCGAAGATCAGCATGCGGACGGACCATTCCAGAATGATATTGATCACACAGAAAATATATACCGTCAGTCGGGAAAAATCGCTTTCCTCCAGCATGTACAGCGTAAATACGATCAGCAGCAGCCCCAGCACGTTGGCCTTGATCACATTTGCCAGAACAAGCCTCCGTCCCTGCATGTGCATAGGCTCATAAAGCGTGAAAGCCTGATACAGAAGCAGGTAGCCCGGAATGATAAAGATCAGGGCAAACATATACTGCTCAAAGGATAGTGTACGCACTGCCGAATAGGAAAACGGCCCGATAAAACGGATCATCCATGCGATCACGTAGGAACCGGCGATGACAAAAGCATCTATCAGCATCTGAAGACGACTGAAATTCTTCTGGTTATCCTGAATCAATCTCTGCCACCTCAATCCATTTCATAGTGTTTATCTTATAATAGTTGTACTTTAAAATCAATATGATCTTCCTGTTAATTTTATAAAAATAAAATGAAATCCTGTAATTTCTTCCTTACGCCGCAAAACGCCGGAAAATATTTACCCATAATTCTATCTGGATCTTTACATAATTGGAAAGGTGTTTCACAGTAAACGGGACTTTTTTTCCCTTCCGGCTGATGGAAAAACCGTTTTTTATCCCCGCCAGATATTCTTCTCCCATTCCCTTCGCGGCGAAAAACAGCGCCTTGATCCCGAAACCGGCCGCCAGAAACGGAAGATTCAGGATAATCTGCAGCAAAGGCATGTTTTTGTAGATCAGATAAATATTATTTCTCGAGGAATATCTTGTTTTAAACTGGTTATAGCGCGATCCGCTGGTGCCGCTGCCTACATGGTAGACCACAGCTTTCGGCGCGTACCAGTTTTCATATCCGTAGATTCTGGCCCGGTAGCCGATATCAATATCTTCCAGATAAGCAAAATGCTCTTCATCAAAAAGCCCGATCTGTTCCAGGACTTTCTTTCTATAGATCGCGGCGCCTCCGCAGGAAGCGAAGATCCGTTCTTCTTTTTCATAAGAATGAATATCTTTCCCTTTTCCCCGGGCATAGGACCATCCCAGCGCGCAGTAGAAATTTCCCGCATCGTCCAGCCTGTCCCTATCGTGGTACTGTACCATCCTTGCCCCGCAGGAAAAAGCGTTTTTATGCCTTTTCAGAGCCTCCAGCATTTCTTCTACAAAGTTTTCTTCCGCCTCCGTATCATTATTCAGAAGCAGTACATAAGGAGCCTTGGCCGCTCTGATCCCTTCATTGACCGCTTTGCAGAAGCCAAAGTTTTCCGGCAGCTCCAGAATATGGACCCAGGGATAATTCCCCGCCACAAAGGAGCAGCTTCCATCTGAAGAGCCGTTGTCTACAAGGATCACTTCAAAATCCCTCAGCGTCTGTCCCTCAAGACTTCCAAGAACACTGTCCAGAAAAGCAATTCCGTTAAAATTCGGTATAACCACCGATACCTTCATAAATCCTCCTTACCCCTTCTTCGTCATACCCGGAAGAGGACGAAGTGAATAATTCCATTTTGTCAGGGAAAGATTTTTATTGTAATAGGGATCTCCCTTTTTCAGAATGCCGATCCAGCGGCTCCGCATATACTCGATCTCTTCCTGGAAACGGCGTACCTTCTCTTTGCTGTCCTCGGCTCCTCTTGTCTTTGATTCCGCGTGGTAAAGCTGAACATAAGGATCATATACGATCAGTTTTCCGTTTTCTCTGACTTTCAGGCAGAGATCCACATCGTTAAAAGCCACCGACAGCTTTTCCGTAAATCCCCCGGCGGTATCAAAGACATCTTTTTTCATCATCATGCAGGCTGCCGTAACAGCGCTCATATCCTGCAGCAGCGACGCTTTATGAAGATACCCGGTCCTGTTCGCGGGCATATCTACAAACATGTGTCCCGCAATCCCGCCGATTCCGATCACACATCCGGCATGCTGGATCGTGTTGTCCGGATAGATCAGCTTTACTCCCACCGCGCCTACCTCGGGGCGCTGACAGACTCCCAGCATCTCTTTCATCCAGCCCGGAGTGATCACTGTCACATCATTGTTTAAAAACAGCAGATACTCTCCTTTTGCCTGACGGACGCCGTAATTATTAATGGCAGAATAATTGAATTCCTTTTTCCATCTCAGCAGACGGATACGGGGATCTGCCGAAAGCTCTTTATAATACTGAAAGATCTCTTCTGTGGTACTGTTGTTTTCAATGATCAGTATTTCGTAGTTGGAATACTCTGTTTTTTCACGGATGGATTCTATGCAGGCCTTCAGAGTCTCCTTCTCATCCTTATTGGGAATGATGACAGAGATCAGAGGTTCGCCCTGAACAGGATATGTCACCCGGTAAAATCCCAGATCCGGCGTATGACTTACTGTCCCTTTTACCCCTGTTCTTTTCAGATGAGCCTCTATAGCCCGTTTTCCGGCGTCAAAGGCGTACATCTTACTGGCCGGATTGTCTGCCGTGGAAGCCTTATGCGTTCTCCAGTGATAAAGGATCTCCGGAATATGTCCCACCTTTTCCGCCTGTTCCACGCACCGGAAGATAAAGTCATAATCCTGGGCCCCGTCAAATTCCTGCCGGAAGCCGCCCACTTTCTTAAGGATCTCCCGCCGTACTACGAAAAAGTGGCAGATATAATTGTTGGACCGGAGAAGATCCAGGTTGAAATCAGGCTTCAGATGAGGCTGGAAATGTTCTTTAAGATCTGTCGTCACTTTATCCTCATCTGTATACACAGCGTCCAGACTGCGATCCCTTCCCAGCGCTTTGGCTATTTCAAAAAGAGCGTTGGGGGCAAGAAGATCATCATGATCCAGAATCCCCGCAAATTCACCGGAGGCCATGGAAAGAGCTGCGTTGGTATTTCCGGCGATCCCCAGATTTTCCGTCAGATCCTGCACGCAGATGCGCTTGTCCCGGGCGGAATATTCTTCCAGCACCTCTCTCATATCCTCGTCCTGGGGACTTCCGTTTGCGATGCACAGTTCCCAGTTCTTATATGTCTGTGCCAGAAGGGAGTCCAGCATCTGGGAGAGAAACAGCTTTGGCGTACGGTAGGCAGGCACCGCTACACTGATCAGCGGTTCATAGTCCAGCCTGCTCCGCCGCTGGCGGTTCAGTTCCGCCTCGTCCGGAACATACGCTTCGTACCAGGGTCCATATGGGACCTCTTCCGGTTCAAAGCGCTCATGGAGACGGATCCAGAATTCTTTCGGACCGTAATGTTTCAGATAACGGAATCCTTTCTGCACAGTATAGGGATTCAGCTTTTTTATCATGCGTCCCCATTGGATCCGGCTTCCTGTATTCTGCTTTTTATCCATATTTATAATCCTCAGATATTGTCGATTTTACATACTTTTTACTTTTCGCCGGGTTTATTTTATCATTGTACCCTGTTTTTTGCAAGGCTATAGAGGTATTTCCTCTGTAAAAGCCGCCAAGAAGGTGTTGAATTACAGAGAAAAATGGGATATGATAGGTTCTGAAACAATCTCCGCAGATCATCTGATTTTTTTCTTTTTTTGCGGAATAATAATTGACAGATCATTCATTGAAAACAGGAGTATATTTATGAAAATAAAAAGATTTTTTGCCGGCCTGCTGGCGGCGGCCGCTGCCTTTTCCCTGCTGCTGCACACACCGGTCAAATCCGCAGCAGAGACTGCTGCCGCGGGAACGGGCATCACTACCAACAGTATTTCCGGCTGGCCCCAGGGACCTGACATCACCTCTACTGCGGCAGTCATCATGGAGGATTCCACCAATACCATCGTATACGCCAAGAACATGGATCAGGTTCTTTATCCCGGCGCCACGGTAAAGGTGATGACTTCCCTCCTTGCCCTGGAAAACAGCCAGCTTACCGACCAGGTGACTATGACAGCTACCGGCGTGTCCGGCGTTACCGACGGCGGAGCAAATATTTCCGCCCAGTTAGATGAAGTTTTCACCATGGAACAGTGTCTTTACGCCATGATGCTGTCTTCCGCCAATGATATCGCCCTGCAGGTGGCCGAACATATCGGCGGCTCTGTAGACGCCTTCGTCCAGATGATGAACACAAAAGCCTCCGAACTCGGATGCACCAACACGGTTTTCACCAACCCCACAGGGCTTCCGGATGAAAATCAGCATACTACTGCTCACGATATGGCGCTGATCATGAAGGCCGCCATCGACAATGATACCTTCTGTACCATCGCCGGCACAACTTCTTATACCATCCCGGCTACAAACGTATCCGGCGGAGAGCGCGTCCTGACAAACAATTTTTCCATGACAAACAGCGCCAACGCCGCATATTATCAATACTGTCTCGGCGGCCGTGAGGGATATACGGAGGCTTCCGGCAGCACTCTGGTATGCGGAGCCCGCAAAAACGATATCACACTCATCGCGGTGGTCCTTCAGGGAGCTTCCGGCACTACCGGCACAGAGGCGGGAAGTCTGTTGAACTATGGATTTGATAATTTCCAGATGCTTTCTCTGGGAGATACGGATTTCAATATGGTTTCCGGAGGAGATGTCTATGTTCCGTCGGGAACTGCCGCCGACGCCCTTACTGCAGAGGATTCTCCGGCCGAAAACGGACAGACCAGCCGTCAGTACTATTTTAACGGAACGCCTGTCGGAACTGCTGTTATGGCCGCCGTCCAGGAGCAGGACGACAGTCTTGTGCAGGCAAGCCAGCAGAACCTTACAGCCGCTCAGGACTATTCCGCCTCCCATACGGACGTTCCTTATTATGTTATCGGAGGGATTGGAGCTCTTCTTCTGCTTCTTATCCTCATCGTGATCGTAAAAACCGCCAGATCATGACTCTATCCGGCCAAAAATGAAAAAAATTCTTGAAAACATAAGGTATATGCTGTAAAATACAACTTGATATAGGGGAGTAGCCAGCACTGTTTTCGTGCGATTAGGTCAACATTCATGGGTGTAAGCTCTGGCTTAATCTATACCTTTCAAGTAACCGGTATATGACAAGACCTGTGTTCCATTCATGGCAGGGACGCAGGTCTTTTTGATTTCATAGAAAATCAGTACACTTTATCAGAAAAACCTTGATTTCTCATAAAGCAGAACCGTCGTCCAAATCCGGAAACAGGGCACTTCAAAGAGCTGGCAGAAAAAATTTTCCCATATAGTAAGAAGGAGGAACTTATATGGACTTTTTAATTTCGGGCATCACGTCTATTACCCCGCAGCAGATCGTCATGTATGTCATTGGCGCTGTTCTGATCTGGCTTGCCATCAGCAAGGATCTGGAACCGGTGCTTCTGCTTCCGCTGGGCTTTGGCGCGATCCTGGTAAACCTTCCCGAGTCGGGCGTTCTGAACCAGACTCTTGCCGGAATCGGCGAGACCAACGGTATCATTGAATGGCTGTTCGACGTGGGAATCGAAGCTTCCGAGGCAATGCCTCTGCTGCTTTTCATCGGAATCGGCGCCATGATCGATTTCGGCCCGCTTCTTTCCAACCCCAAGCTGTTCCTGTTCGGCGCCGCCGCACAGTTCGGTATTTTTGCAGCTATCCTGGTTGCCGTATTCCTTGGCTTTGACCTCAAGGACGCCGCATCCATCGGTATCATCGGCGCGGCCGACGGCCCCACTTCCATTCTGGTATCGCAGGTGCTGGGATCCAATTACATCGGGCCCATTGCCGTGGTGGCATACTCGTATATGGCCCTCGTACCCATTATCCAGCCGATCGTTATCCGTCTGCTCACCACCAAGAAAGAACGCTGCATCCATATGGAATATAAGGCGGTCAATGTTTCCAGAAAAGCGAAGATCATTTTCCCCATCGTGGTTACTTTCGTAGCCGGACTTGTAGCTCCGATGTCAGTTTCCCTTGTTGGATTCCTGATGTTCGGCAACCTGCTGCGTGAGTGCGGCGTGCTGAACAATCTTTCCGACACAGCGCAGAATGTTCTTTCCAACCTGGTTTCCCTGCTTCTGGGAATCACCATCGCTTTCAGTATGAAAGCCGACACTTTTGTTAATCCGCAGACTCTGCTGATCATGCTCATCGGTCTGGCAGCTTTTATCTTCGATACAGCGGCCGGCGTGCTTTTTGCAAAGCTTCTGAACCTGTTTACCAAGGAGAAAGTCAATCCGATGATCGGCGCCGCAGGAATCTCCGCATTCCCCATGGCTGCCCGTGTTGTTCAGAGAATGGCTCTCAAGGAAGACCCCAGCAACGTTCTGATCATGCAGGCTACCGGTACCAATGTTTCCGGACAGATCGCGTCTGTTGTTGCCGGAGGCGTTATCTTAAGTGTTGTATCCAGTATTCTGTAATCAGTGTTTCATGAAGGATTACTCAGGAAAGGAGTATGTATTATGAATACAGAACTTATTATGCAGGCCCTGGAAGTTATGTGGAAAGGGATGCTGAGTATTTTTACGGTTATTATCATCCTTACGATCCTTGTGTATGTGCTGAATAAGATTCTTAAGGACTGAGAAAAAAATCGGCAAAGTTACAGCCGTCTAAATGAAATACCCCGCCGCAGACGTTGGCGGGGTATTTTCTTTGACGGCTTGTATATTTATGCCGTATTTTATTTCTCAGCTAATCAGTTAATATCGGCCTGTAACCTGTTTTAAGCTCGAGATATGGCTCTGAGCTGTATGGCGCTGTTCAGAGGGTAATAACCGGAATTCTGTTTCATGATACGTATCTGGCTTTGGATACGCCGGTTATATTCTGTAATGTGGAGAGAATCTCATCTCTGTCTCTGTGCGAGTTGTTCCGTACGGAGATTATGGCTTCTCTGCATTCATGTTTTTTATCCAGAAGCTGTACTTCTCCTGTTTTCATTCCCATTTTTTTCACTTCATCATAAATATCCGCAAAGCAGGACGGATCTTCCACGCGGACATAAACGCTGAACCAACCGTCATAAAAGGTGATCCTGTCTTCCAGTTTCTTAAAATATCCTATAATGATATAAACCGCTACAGTCGCTATAACTCCGCATTCAAAAAATCCGATCCCCATGACAAGCCCGATACAGGCGGAAGTCCACAGTCCCGCCGCAGTTGTCAGGCCCCGGATTCTTAATTTTCCGGACACCATGATACTTCCCGCCCCCAGAAAACCAATCCCGCTCACCACCTGAGCGCCCAGCCGCGCCGGATCTCCTGTACCATATTTATAAAATACGTAGTCTCCTGTGATCATCACGATACAGGCCCCCAGGCTTACAAGCATATAAGTACGCATACCTGCCGGCTGGTTGGCTTTTCCTCTTTCCAGACCAATCACCCCGCTGCACACCATTGACATGAGAATCCGCAAAGCCATGGATACAATACTCAATTCATTGATAGATTCTCCCAGAAGCTCAATACTCATGCTAACCTTCCTCTCCGAAAATAATATGACACACGGGCGCAAATGTGAAAACCGGCTGCCACTTTAAGCGCAGCCGGTTCCAGAACCAATCATTTTCTTCTGTCTTTAAGATAATGAACCAGATGATACGTCCAGTCTGTCTGTATGATGTCAAATCCCTTATCTACCAGCCAGCCCCAGCCTTTTTCCGGATCGTCTGTGAGGGAAATATCGTCACTGTGTCCTGCCGTCAGCGGAACACGGCTGGAATATACAAGAGAATTCGCCCAGAGAAGTCTGTTTTTCTTATGCATCATTTCCAGATACGAATCCTGTACAATAGAAGCATCTTCCCTGTCAAACACCAGCTCCGCTCCTACATAATTAATATTCATACTCTCAATTTTCTCGGAAGCGGTATCTTCTTCCATAAAGAAAATCGGCATATATGCCACATCCGGCGCAAAGGTTTCCACCAGCTTCAGAGATTTGTCTGAGGTATCGCTTTTCAGGAGGATCTGATCCACCATATTATGCCTTCTGACAGCCCGCATCACATCCTCGGTAATATGAATGCAGCGGTCAAGATTCATAATACATTTGCCTTTATAATGTTCCAGTATCTCATCAAAGGAGTTCACTCCCAGAAACGTTTCTTCCAGGTCGCAGTTGCACAGTCTCAGATTCCTGATTTCTTCCGACGTTTTACTTTCAATCTTTATATGCCTGTCCAGATAACACGGCTCTGTTCCCGTATGAAAAACAAAGATTTCTCCATCCAGACTTTTAAACAGATCCATTTCCAGGATATCGGCCCCCTCTTTCAAAGCAAGGTCAAAGGCGGCAATTGTATTCGGCGGAATATTGCCGCCGGATGTTCCTCTGTGGGCAGCCACAAGAACACCTTTCTCTTTTCTTAACTGAGCTAAAGATTTCATGCTGTTTTTCCTCTCTTCCTGAATATTTTTTTGACGGTTTCAATCCCTCCGTAACGTCCAAGCCACAGTGCGATCGTAGAAATAATCATCAAAATCACTGTATATACGAAAGCCATTGCCTGGGCTTCTGTAGTAGCCGTCTCGTCGGTAGCCATTTTTATAACGATACCCAAAGGCTGAAACAGCGGATGATACAGGAATACTGACAGATCGTATTCCGACAGGAGGCTGTTGAAATTCAGCACAATAACGGAGATTACAACCGGCATGATCACCGGAAGAATCACTTTTCTCATGGTATAGAAAGGTTTTGCCCCCATAACCTGCGCCGCCTCTTCCATATTTCCATCCAGGCTGATGAACGCAGCTCTTGTCATCCGGTATGAAAAAGGTATTTTTATTACGATATACGCTACCAAAAGAATGACAGGAGTGGCTACCAGAATCTTATTCGCAAGATTCAGGCGGGCTTCATCATATGTCATCATCAGACCCAACGCGATCATTGTAGACGGAAGGAGCCAGGGTATCAGTATGAACGGCTCATACAGTTTATCCCATTTATGTTTCAGCTTTGTCACGATTCTGGCAACCGCGATACAGATCACCGCTACTATAAACGCTGCCAGAATGGAATATACAATACTGACCAGATAAGGTTTATAAGCTGATGAAGACCGGAAAAGCTTTGCATAATTTTCCAGAGTAAAGGAATCCTTTCGGAGCTGTCCTGTCTTGATCGTCATTCCGTCTGTAAAGGAGAATACCAGGACATTTATGATCGGCAGCATATAAATGATAAACATCACATAAGCGACAATGTGAGCGATCACATTCAGTACCGGATTCTGAATTTTCTGTTTCACCATTTTGGCCTTTGTTTTGGAAACAGAAATATAATTTCCTTTTTTCTCAATTTTCTGCATGATAAACAGAAGGATTGCCGTCGCCAG
>ERZ1090868.737-NODE-737-length-18143-cov-27.052576_pt1 | contig 18143 bp, 17 predicted proteins | sample MGYA00478475_ERZ1090868 | MGnify/ENA primary metagenome ERZ1090868 (study PRJEB33644, sample SAMEA5815747) | chicken gut metagenome | biome: Chicken; feature: Gastrointestinal Tract; material: Caecum | place: Ireland | collected 2019-01-01 | study: A study of the...
GTCTGGACGAGATGGCCAATGTTGCAGCCAGCGATTCCTGTATGGTGCGACAGGTCCTGGGTGCACTGGGAGAAGAATCTTCCACCAACTGCAACCGCTGCACCAACTGCCAGCGGGCACGGAGGTAACAGCCATGAAGATTCAGAAGATTGAGCGTGGCATTCACACCATCGAACTGTATGCTTGTAATCTCAAATACGAACAGGTACAGAAAGTCATGGATTGGCTGGCTGAAGAAAAACAGCTGCAGATCGTCCAGCGCGATTTCCTCAATATTGACCGCCACGCCAAAAGCGACTTTTTGATTGCTTCTGGTGTGCGGATTCGTATCGATCAGTCCCACAACAAATCTAACGGGATCGGTCTGATTATCAATCCCAGCTCCCTGCTGGCAGACGATTACCAACCCACCCAGCTGTTCCATCCCAAAAAGAAAGCCTGCGGGGAAGTGCTGCTTCAGACAGAGGAGATACTGCATGAGCTGCGTCTGGAGGACAATGCCCATCCCCGAAAACTGGTCGTTCAGCCTGAAGAACTCAGCCTCAGCCAGATGGACCTGACCATGAATCTATGGCTCAGCGATGATGCCGACCTTCCCGAGCTGATCCGTCTGTTCAAAAAGGCCAAACTGCCCCCGGGCTTCAAGCGCTGCAAAGGCAAAAACCGAGAAATAAACCGGCATTGTTTTGTCATGAACTGCCACACCGTTGCCTTCAAAGCTTACGATAAAATCTATGAGCTGCAGAAAAATCACCGCTGCCCGGCCAAACTGGCGGGCAAAAAGCTGCTGCGCATCGAGGTGAGCCTTAAGCGGGAAGCTTTTGTGAAGAAACTGAAACTGAACCGCACCGACGATCTGCACACCATGCTCAAGGCCGGCTATGACGCAATGGAAGATATCATACTGGACTATCTGCATAAATTGTTCCCTTGCACAGGCCGGCATCTATCCTTTAACGAGGCCATCCGCTGTATCCAGGCTTCTGATCTCAAGGAAAAGCAAAAAGAGAAGATGTGCTTTTTTGTGCGCAAGATTAGCGATGGAAAGAACGGATGGAACTCTGCGCTGGACGAGCTCCGAAAAGAGTACAGCATCCGAGATGATCGGACTATCCAGGCACTTTACCAGGCATTTGACAGTTTGAATCTCAATCCTATCCCGCTGCGCAACGACAGCACATTTGGATCCCTGCCTTTCATCCTGGACATGATACAGCAGGCCATCTCATAAGGGTAACCCCTACAACAAAAAACGCCCCACCAGGCAGAGAAAAACTGCCTGATGGAGTAGTGAAAAATGACCGGTTATGAATTTTTTCATGATTCCTTTCATGCCAATGCAGCAATATCCTCCAGAGGAATCACAACGACTTTCTCCTTCTCTACCCCCGGCCCCGTATGCGGACCGTCCAGCGCAAGGCGCAGGGTCTTTTGAACGGGGTCCAGGGTTTGGACAGTGCCGGTCACGGTCTGGTAGCGGCCCACCGGCGGGTCGGCCGGGCAAAGCAGGTCGGGGACAAAGTACCGCACTGTCACCGCCATACCGCGGCGCAGAGCAGCCAGGCGGGCCGAAAGGGCGGCCTTCTCCTCGTCGGAGAGCTCTGCCTTTGACATCTTCAGGGTTTGCGCGCCTTCTTCGGCCAGCTCGTCGTCAAAGCCACGCAGGGCCGCAAAAGGACTGAAGATTTTAGCCCGGCTGCCCAGGCTCATGCGAGGGTGCTTGGCGGAGGGCTCAGGACGCTCCATCTGCAAAATGTCGGCGTATTTCTGGCTGACGATGCGGCCTTCTTTTGAGTTTTTGTAATCATCCATGGCAGTTCCCTCACTCAGCCTTGTGGCCGCCGATCCGCCCGTTGCGGTCCCGCATGGTCGCCCCTTCCAGATAGTTGGAGCCCTTGAGCACCGCGTTTTTGCCGAACCGTTTCTTGAGGCCCAGCATGGCCTCCTGCAGGCTCTTTTCCTTTTCCAGACTGGCGGCGTCGGTGAAAAAGTCGGTCTGGAAGATGCCCTCATCCCGCACTACCCGGTTTGCGGTGAGGGTCAGGCGGCGGACTGTCAGCTTGGGGTCTGCGATGCGGCCGAACAGCGCCGCAGCCGCGGCCTGCAGCTGGCTGCCCAGATTGGTGGCCGACTCCAGCCGGACGCTGCCGTGGGCGGGCTTGGGCAGGGTGCGGCCGTACCGGTCAATGTGCACCGGGCCCCGGTAGCCGCCCTTGTCGCAGTTTTCCCGGTCGTAGCCGATGTCCAGGGTCAGGCCGTCGGTAACAAGGCCCTTGTCCATCAGCTGATAGACCAGGCTGTCGGTCATTTCCTGAACGATCAGCCGCGTTTTTTCATAATCGTAGGGGCAGGACAGCACCTGGCCCTCGCTGACGCTGTTCGTCTCGGGGCGGTAGGCGTTGATCTCCTTCATGCCGCAGGGCTCGATGCCCCAGGCGTGGTCGATCAAAATCTCCGCGTCCACCCCGAACTCCCGGTACAGCATATCTTCGCTGTAAAGGCTGGCGCGGGCCAGCTCGCCCATGGTGTGGATGCCATGCTTTTCCAACCGCCGCACCGTGCCGGGGCCCACCTGCCAGAAGTCGGTCAGGGGCTTGTGGTCCCACAATAGATACCGGAAAGATTCCTCGTCCAGTTCCGCGATGCGGACGCCATCCTTGTCAGGAGCGGCGTGCTTGGCGGTGATGTCCATTGCCAGCTTGGCCAGGTAGAGGTTGGAACCGATCCCCGCCGTGGCGGTGATACCGGTGGTGTACAGCACCTCCCGGATCATGGTCTTGGCCAGGTCGTGAGGGGCCATGTTGTAGTAGGCCAGATAAGGCGTGGCATCGATGAACACCTCGTCGATGGAGTAGGCCACCATGTCCTCGGGGGCCACATATTTCAGGTAGATGCCGTAGATCTGCCGGGAGACTTTTTCGTAGTAGGCCATCCGGGGCGGGGCCACCAGGTAACTGATCTCCAGAGAGGGGTCCGCCGCCAGGGCCTTGGCGTCGTAGCTGGGAGCAGCGAGGGACCATTTGCCGTCCTTTTTCACGGCGGCGCGGCTGCGGATAGCTGCTCGCAGCCGGGCTGCGTTGGCCTCCCTGACCTTCTGCACCACCTCAAACAGCCGCGCCCGGCCCGGGATGCCCAGCGCTTTCAGAGAGGGAGAAACTGCCAGGCAGATGGTCTTTTCGGTGCGGCTGGCATCGGCCACCACCAGATTTGTGGTCAGCGGGTCCAGGCCCCGGGCGGCGCACTCCGCCGAGGCATAGTAGCTTTTCAGGTCGATGGCAAAATAGGTGCGCGGGCCGGACATAGTGACCTCTCTCCTTTCTCGGAATGTTACGTGGTGACGGTCTTTTCCACAAACCACCGGCCTACCCGCCCGATGAACTGTGAGCCGATGTGCTCAAAATACAGTTGTTTCTCCCGCCCCTGGATCAGGACGGTGAAGCAGTCGCCTGCCGTGCCGTTGCCCACCGTCCCTGCCGGGCGGAAGTCCCGCACCGCCTCAATGGCAAAAGTGCGCCCGTCCGCCCATGTAATGGACAGGGGCACCATGGAGCCAGTGGTGTCAAACTCGGATGTCACTTTGACGTAGATGCGCTCAGTATGAGACTTTCCGGTTCTGCGGCCTTCCATGTGAGTCACCTTCCTGACAGTCGTTTTGGAAAGAGTGAGTGTTTCTAATGATATGGTAGCGCAGAATATTCAAGTTGTCAATATAGTTTTATAAAACAACTTAAAGTTTTGCAAAGATTATTTCTTAGGGCCGGAGCGTCCTGCCCAGGACGGAAAACAGGAGCGCGACTTCTTCTTCCGGGGAAGTGCTGCATCCTGTCTCGACCCATTCCAGCAGCAGGTGCAGAGCCCCAAACTGGACAAACGATGCACAGGCCTGCTTTTCTGCCTGCGGCATGGCGGCGGGCAGGGAGGCCAGCAGCACAGAATGAAAGTCAGGCAGTTGATCTTTCACTTCCTGAAACAGGCTGTAGTCACCCAGCTTCAGCAGCAGGCGTACCGTCTCCTGATTTTCCCGGACATACTTCAGCGCGTTGCAAAGGGCATCGTGCATATTGGCGCCTGCCTGCAGGCTTTGCATCACGCTCTCCGCTGTATGAGCCACCAGCAGGCGCCGGATTTCTCCCATCACATCATACGGCGAGCCGTAATATTTATAAAAGGTGCTGCGGTGTACCGGCGCTTCCTGGCAGATCTCGGTGACACTGATCTTGTGAAGCGGCTTGCGCGCCGCCAGCCGCAGCACCGCGCGGCGGATCGCATCCTGCACCCCGCCTGCGCGGTCCTTCGCAGTTTCTCCCATACTGTTCTCCTTTGGTAAGATTGGCGACATTTTGAAAAAATCTGTCGGTTGCCGGGGCATTCTTCCGCGGCTATAATCATAATAACGTGCAGCGGCCGCTGATGCAATACCGCTGCAGGAATGGAGGACAGGATGAAACGCAAAATCCGGAAAGTGTTTGTAATTTTGGTGGCCATCGTGCTGCTTGTGCTCCTGCTGGTGGGCGGGTACACCCTCTACGGGCACATCAAGGTGGACCGCATTCTAAGCGCCCATGAAGATCCGGTCACCACCACGACACAGACCCATACAGGGCCCAAGCGCTCAGTGCAGCAGATCATGATCGGCACCCTGTGCAACAACTACGACAACGCCCTGCAAACGCTCCAAAACATCAAGGCCAGCGGCTACGACGGCATCGAGCTGAACGACTTTATGATCCAGAAAACAGCGCTGGTCGTCAAACTGCTGACGCAGGCCGCCGGTATGCCGGTGGGCAACGGCGGAAACCTGGACTGGCATTCGCTGATACAGGAGAGCGGGCTGGAAGTCACCGGCCTGCACAGCAATCTGGGCAGCATCGAGGCAGACCCGCAGGCTGTCGCCGATATGGCCAAGAGCTTCGGCACCGATACTGTTATCATCACCGGAATGTACCGCTTTGATTACAGCAGCGAATCCGAAGTAGCCCAGCTGGCCCAGCGCCTGAACGACGCAGGCCGCGCCCTGGCGCAGGAGGGCATCCAGTTGCTCTACCACAACCACAACTGCGAGCTGCAAAAAGTGAACGCCAGCCAAACCGCCTATGACGTCCTGATTGAAAACACCGACCCGGACTATGTCAACTTTGAATTTGACAGCTACTGGATGGCAGACGGCGGGGCCGACGTGGCCAAGCTGATGCAAAAGCTCGGCACCCGCATGAAAAAGTGGCACGTCAACGACCGCGGCCACGTGGGCAGCGGCCCCTACATGACCCCTATTTTGGACCAGGACGCCACTGAGCTGGGCAACGGCAACATGGATCTGGAAGGATTGTACGAGATCGCCGCAGCCAACGGCGTCGATACCATCGTGCTGGAGACCCACCGCAACTGGATCAATGGCGACCCTATCCAGAGCATCCAGAACAGCGGCGCATATATGCAGGAACATTTCAACTGACATAAAAAGAACAACAGCCCTGCCGGCATCCATAAGCCCGGCAGGGCTGTCGCTGTATATTGAGGCTGCCGCCCTGCGGCAAAGCACTTCGAAACCGTTTTTTTCAGTGCGAGTTCACGTCCTGCTGTAAAGCATGCACATACTAGCTCCATATATGCTGATGCCAGCGCTCTTGCGGGAGCTTTCCAGGCTGGGGCCCCAACCAGGCGCAGGATAGAAACCGTAGCTGCTATAAAGCGCGCAGCTCTTGCCGGTCTGGCGCTCGAGTTCATCCAGAACGGTGTCACTGTCCTCGCCCATGGCGATCCGCAAAGCGGCCCGGGCAAGGTCGGTATCCCATGTCAGCGGCGCAACGCCCGCCGCTGCACGAGCCTCATTCACGGCTGCAAAGTAGCTGCCGCCCTGGCCAAAAGAATAAGTGGGCCCCGCATCACCACCGGCCATGATGCTGTCCTGCACCACATCGTCGGCATAGCGGATGTACTTGTCCGGCACTTCCTCGTAGGTTTTGCAGAAACGCAGATGCCGGATGGCGCCGCCCGCGGCAATGTTGTCCTCCACCTGGGGGTCAAATACATAATCCACCCCGTGAATGTTGATGACGCACCAGGCGTGGCCGGTATAGCCACCGGCTGCGCGGTGGGTCTGACCGTTTTGCAGCCTTGCGTCAAAGCCGAGCATCCGGGCCATCACCGCAAAGGCAGCTGAGTAGTTGTCGCACACTCCCACGCGGCCAGCCAAAATGGAGTAGGCATCCTCTGCAATGCGGCCGCCCTCGCCCATCCGCACGGTGTCATGGCCATAGGAGCAGTTTTGGATCAGCCAGTCGTAGCAGCCAAGCAAGGTCTCGTAAGGAGTGGAGCCGCCCACCTGGGCCAGCACCTGATCTGCCAGGGTCAGCAGAGGCTCCGGCCAGTTGCGGTCGGGCGTCAGCGTGGCGTTGCCCAGCCGGGCCTGGGCACTGGTGAGCTTCAGCTGGTTCTGGTAGGCCTGTTGGGCGTTCGCTTCCAGCACAAAGGGCTGACCTGTCCGCAGCGAATAGGCCACCCGCCCCTCGGCTGCGCCATAGTTCAGATAGTGCAGGTACAGCTCGTCCTGGCAGAGATCTGGCCCATAGGCCCGCAGAATGTCCGGGTTGTCGCTGGCATACCGCGCAAAGTCAAAGTCGCGCATGGGATCCGCCGCATTTGCCCCCACGGCCAGCAACGTGCAGCTTGCCAGCAGAAGCGTCAGGCAGAGCAGCATGTGGTAAAAGCGTTTTTTCATGGTTTTACATCCTCCTCACTGTACAGCCGGGTAAAGTGGCTGGTTTTTGATATAAGGATAACAGAAATGGTGCGGGGAGTAAAGGGCCTGTGAAAAAAGGGGACGCATCCAATCGAGCAGTTGGAAAAATCAGAATATGAATCCTGAAAATACAAACTTTTCAAAAATTTTTTGCTGCTTTAGGAAAGCGTCAGGAATTGTCTACGCTGTTTGCTATAATATAGGCACTTCCCGGGAAAAACTTAAACCGCATCGACGTTAACACTAAAATTGAGAAAGGAGACGCATCATGTACTGTTCCAACTGCGGCAAAGAGATCCCGTCAGGGGCTGCGTTTTGCCCCAACTGCGGTGCCAAAGCACTCTCTGCACCAGAGCCTTCCAACCCCACCTCTACGCCGCCGGCTGATTCTGCCGGCAATGTTTCTGCCGAACCGCAGCCACCTAAAATATCACCGGCCAGCGCATCGCCGCTGGAAACTGTCATAGGCAAAAACACCGCTTACTACATGGCTGAATTTCAAAAGATCGATGCCGGACAGAGGCCCCGCTTTAACTGGGTGGCCCTTTTCTTTGGACCTTACCTCTGCTTTTACCGGCGCTGCCCGGCGCTGTTCAAGCGGTATTTTCTGCTCAGCTACATTCTGCTTTTTGCTGCGGCTCTGGTAGCGGCAGTCGGCCTTGCACTCCTGAACTTAACTGTACTGTTGGTCTGTGGGGTGATGATCTTAGCCGCCGGTGTGCTGACCCTGGTCAACAGCATCCGGCTGGGACGCAATTTCAACCGGGAATACTACCGCCACTGTCAGCAGCAACTTGCTCTGCCAGAGCCCCAGCGAAAGAATGGTGTCAGTATCAAAAATATTTTGTTGTTCATTCTGGCGCTGGTACTGTCGTATGGGTTATGCGCTGCCTTTATGATGCCTTCTTCAACGGAAGATTTTCGTGAGGGCTACTATGAGAGAGCGGCAGAGGTATACGCGGAACGCGCGGCAGTCGCATCCAGTAATGATGATTTTTCTATTGGAACTGGTTCCGGCAGCACATATAACTCAGATCGTTTGGCTGACTCTTCTCAACCCGAAGAAAGTGGACCTCTGTACATCAATCTTTCTCCACTGCCTGACGATATCTATGCCGGCACTTATCAGGTAATCATTGGCCGGAGCGGCTTGATTTCTTCCATTCGTATTTTTGAAAATCCTGATGACTCTCAAAACCCATGGTACTGCGATGTAATCAGTTGGTCCATCTATGGGGATCGCGACCTGGATATTACAGACGACTACTACGGACCGGTATATATTGCAGATAATCCGGGAGAAATCACCTGTGGAGACTGGTCGTTCTTTTTTGACGAAAGCGGTGAGCCGGCTTTCGATTATACCTTGAGCGAGTTGTCTTATGGCATCGAACGTTACAGCAGCAGCAACACCCCGGAAGATGGGTTGAATGCTTTGATTGACCGAATCAATACCATGGAGGTACTAACCATTCCCCAATCTGCTATCAATCATTATATCGAAACCTATAGTCTTGATCCGTCTTCTGTTCTACCGCTTGCAGCCTACCAGTCAACCAGCGAAAGGATTCGCTATTCTATTTTTGCCCCTGCATATTACTCTTATGAATACTATGGGCCAAGAGATGATTTGAATCCGAGTAATCCCAATCATGTTTACAATGTAGCTGACGACGGATGGAAATCAGATGCTGAGCTGTCCGATAGAGAGTTTGAGCAGCGGCATGGATCATACTATGGCTATTGCGATGACTTTGGCAGAGATACTACCGGGAAAATACCAACCGATCCAACCTAAGCTGCTATTTATTTTATGAATTTTGATCCTATATCGTTATAAAGGATAAAGGCGGTGGAAATATGTTTTGTACCAAATGCGGCGCTGAATTGCCGGAAGGCACTAAGTTTTGTCCTGCCTGCGGGACCCCTGCCGGTGCTGCCGGAGTTGCTTCATCTACTGCTCCGGCTACACCCTCGCCGGAAGCCGGGGCGCAGACCTCAGAGGACCCCCTGGCCCGATTCTGGAACAGCCCTAAGCTTGGCTGGGCAGCGGTCTACTTCAACCGTGTTCTGAACTACGTCTATATCGGGCTCGGCCTGCTTCTGCTGGCCTATGGCTGGTGGGCGATTGCCCTCGTTCTGATTATTGGCGGATCTGTGGGTGTTTACAGTGTTTTGAGCCGGAAGTATCATCGTACTCATACCAAATGCCCTGCATGCGGCCAGCGCGTCAAAATCGGTGACGCCACCTGTAAAAAATGCGGTGCATCGCTTCCTGTCCAGCAAGTAAAGCCTGACACCCTCCAAGAAGCAGAACTTGAAGACAGCGCAAACGGTCGATTCTATTCCCTGAAAGCCAAGAAAATCACCCTTCTTTGCACGCCTCTTCTTATCCCATTCATTGTCATCCTTTTTTCTGTGGCGGGAGATTCCATCCTGGGGACGCCGGTCTACCAAATCCAAAATGCCGTTTTCAGCCAGTACGGTTCCCAAACCGTAGAGCAGGTAGTGGACGATAACTTCCGCGGCCCGGAGTGGTCCTCAGAAAAACTGGATGAAAACAGTTCCATCGTGTACGTGGAGGGTTACATGCCTCTTTATTCTGAGGAAGTTCGTCTGACCTTCTATTACGAAGATCAGGGAGACGGGACGTTCCAGTATTCCATCAACAGCGTCGCGCTGCTGGACAGCGGTGAAATCTACACCGATTTCTGGAACATTACGCTCTTTATGGAACTCCTTTACAGCTGACGCAAAACACCCCATCTGTTGAGCCATAGGGCTGGCAGATGGGGTGTCTCTTAATCGAACTGTAGAAACTTGTAGGCTGGCACGTCCAGCGCCTGAGCAATTCGCAGCAGGGTGGTCAGAGAGATAGGCTTGTACATACCTGGGGCCTCGATCTGCCCGATGTAGGAGGTAGCCACCTCCAGCTTTTCGGCCAGCTTCTCCTGGGTGTAGCCCTGCAATTTGCGGTAGTAAGCGATCTTCAGGCCGATCATCTTGTACTCCTGCTCAAATTCACGTTCCATAGCCATGCACCTCACCTTCATTTTACTGAAGAGTGAGGTGCATTTTTATTCCATAAAAATATTGCAATTATTACTGCTTAGGTTATAATATAGAAGTATAAATGTGAAAACTCTGCGTTCGTCCCGTTCCAGTAGAAAAGGCGCAGCCTGCAGCCGCGCCCTAAGTGTAAGAATGTCTTGTCATAGCGTCGAGGAAAGCTGACAGCGCCTTGCGCTGTTCAGAAGTCAGTTGTTCGACCTGCCGCAGAAGGTCGTCGTTTGCCCCTCCCGCTTCGCCGGGCACGTCAAAGAAAGCCTTCATAGACAGGCCCAGCTCGGTACAGATCAGGGAGAGGTTCGCTACAGAGATACCCTTTTCATTCCGCTCCACGGAGCGCAGGAAGCTCTGAGAGATGCCGCAGCGATTGGCCAGGTGGTTGGTTGTCCACCCTTTGGCCTCCCGCAGTTGTTTGATCCGCTTGCCGATATCCATGCCGTCGCCTCCTGTGCTTTTCTATTACTTTAGCAAAAAGATGCGGCGATGTTTACATTTTTATAGATACATGGTATTCTTATAGAAACTATAATGTGAAATTTTATCGTTATAAAGATACTATGCGTCAAAATACGTCCAATTTCCGGTTTGGGCTTGATTCGTTCGCTCGAATTCCACAAAAATTTTTCCCATCGCTCTTGAAAGCGCCAGTTATTGTCCATCCTGTTTGTTATAATACAGGCAGAGATTGACAGGGAGTGAAACGTGATGGAATCTTTACCCGAAAACAAAACCGTCCGTCTGCTGGAAATCTACACGCACCTAATAAAGGGCGATGTGTTGTCCAAAACAGAGCTGGCAACGCAGTACCATATTTCCAGGCGGAGTATCCAGCGGGACATGGAGGCCCTGCGGGCCTTCATCGCCAACCAGAACCTGGGGCAGGATGTGGTGTACGACTATAAGCACCGGGGCTACCGCCTGATCCAGACCAATCCAAAATGGCTCAGCAACAGCGAGATTCTGGCCGTCTGTAAGATTCTACTGGAGAGCCGTTCTCTGCGCAAGGACGAGATGCTGCCTATTCTGGACAAGCTGGTGGATTGCGCCGTCCCCGACCCTAACAAAAAGCTGATCGGCGAGCTGATCGCCAATGAAACCTTCCACTACATCCAGCCCCACCACAATAAACTCGTCCTGGACAATCTCTGGGCCCTGGGCGAGGCGGTGCGGCATCAGCAGGTGGTGGAAATTGAATACACTCGGCTCAAAGACCATGAACTGGTCAAGCGCCGTGTCCAGCCGGTGGGCATCATGTTCTCAGAGTATTACTTCTACCTGACCGCCTTTCTGGAGGACAAGTCCCATTTCGAGAATCCTGACGACCTCTTTCCCACCATCTACCGCGTTGATCGGATCGCTGCCTTCAAAGTATTGGATGAACATTTCCGCGTGCCCTACCGGGACCGATTTGAAGAAGGCGAGTTCCGCAAGCGGGTGCAGTTCATGTACGGCGGCCGATTGCAGCACATCAAATTCCGATACACCGGCCCCTCCATTGAGGCCGTGCTGGACCGCCTGCCCACCGCCCGCATCCTGGACCAGGATAACGAGGGCTGGACGGTGGAAGCTGAGGTGTTTGGGAAGGGGATTGAGATGTGGGTGAGGAGTCAGGGGGAGTATATCGAGATTCTATCATAGATGGACTACAACCTGTAGCAAAAATCGGAGTATGCTTCATTAAATCCAATAAATCACCGTGGTTTTATATCTGACCATATTCATACAAGGAGGAACTATTTATGGCCAAAACAATCAAATTCAATCTTATTTGTGATGAGAAACCAATTCGTACCATTGAGGATCTGCAGAACAACTTTTCTATTGAGGATGTTCTTACTTATTACAACAATAAGCTGCTCCATCGTTGGCTCAGTGTGCGAGGATACGATGCAGAATTGAAAGCGGTATCCGCTATAACAACAGATGATTCGATTGAAATCATCAAAGAATTGATCCATATTTTTAATGTAGAAACCGATGAGAAAAAGGTTGAAGAAAGCATCTATATGTTCCAATATCAGGAGGAACGCAGGCAAACTTATGAAATCTATAAGATTGAAAATTACAATGTTGTTAATATTATAGAGGACTATGAACATGATTATTTGCAGCTCGTAAGGGGTATTCTACTGAACCCAAACGATGTGTCGCTGATTAAGGCAAATATCGCCGAGATGGTTTCAAATTATGACTGGGTATTTGAATTGAATCATAGGGAATTGTTTTGGGACTTAATGAAGCGCTCTCCACTGGGTGTCATGTGCCTTCTCATGAATGAAGAATCTCGTAAATATTATCTTCCGGGTGGAGATAATGAGGACAAAAAAAGAATGTTCCAGGCTATTTGCAATTTGATTGAGCAATCTGATTTTGAAAAACTCCTGGGAGAGAATCTTATTACTTTTTCCGGCATGACAGATGGATATTGGAAAGATCTTGAACCAAAGGGCAAAAAATTTATGATTGTCAGCATGGAAATTGGTGATTTTGTTCGTTCTGCCGGGAAATCTGGCGGTGATTTGACCAGTAGCGATATTAAGAATGCATTCGTTATCTTAGACGGTATTGACTATAAAAGCAATTACAGTTATCATAAACTGCGTTACATGGAGGTGTAACAATGAAACGGAGCACGGTGAATATATTGGCCTCCTACATTGATGCACTTCATCCAATCATCTACATAAACCATTTTGATTTTAAAGTAATTGATGATGCGATTGCTCAAGTAGGGGAGGCCGCCAAATGTGTTGAATTCAGTAACGCTTTGGGGTTGGTAGATTTCAAAACAAAAAATCCGATGCATGAATGCGATCTGGAGCAATTTTTAAAGCTCACAATGGATGACGGTTTTGAACAGGAAACGTTTCTCATCCTCAAAGATGTTCATGGAGAATTAAACAATCCCAAAGTCATTGCACTGCTAAAAAGAATTGCAGAAAACAATCTCTATAATGATGATTATAGTGCAACGATCTTTATTGTTTCAGAAATTACGGTGATTCCGCGCGAGCTGGAAAACTATATCACAGTGTTCGATATTCCTCTACCGACAATCAATGAAATTCATACCCTTATCCGCGAGTTCGTTGATGATTTGGAAATCACTGTTAAAGAAGAGGTAATCAACGATATTGCACTATCTTTTAAGGGATTGAATGAGTTCCAGATCAAGCAGATTCTTAACTTGGCTTACCAGGATGGCGGCTGCATAGACAGTGAGGATAAATTGTTGATCCTTAAAGAAAAAGAACAATTTGTCAAGAAATCCGGGATGCTGGAGATTGTACCGTTTTCGGAAAGTATTGATGACATCGGCGGACTTGATAATTTGAAAAAATGGCTTGCACGAAAGGCCAAGATTTTCTCCAATTTGGACAAGGCGATTAAGTTCGGTGTAGATATTCCGAAGGGAATTATGATCGTCGGTATGCCGGGTTGTGGCAAGAGTTTGGCAGCAAAAGCAACAGCCAATCTTTTTGAAATTCCTCTGGTGCGTCTCGATGTTGGGCGGCTGCTTGGCAAGTATGTAGGTGAATCTGAGGGCAATATGCGTAAAGCTCTTGAGCTGTCCGAAGCAATCAGTCCCTGCGTGCTGTGGATCGATGAAATTGAAAAAGCATTTGCCGGTGTTGGCGGGGATGGCGGCGGCAGCGATATTACCACACGGCTGTTCGGACAATTTCTGACCTGGATGCAGGAAAAAGAAAACACGGTGTTTATCGTAGCAACGGCTAATGATATTTCTCATATGCCTCCTGAATTTCTGCGCAAAGGCAGATTTGATGAATTGTTTTTTGTCGATCTCCCAAATGGCGAGGAACGAAGAAAAATTTTGGAAATTCACTTAAAGAAACGCAAAAAATGGAATAAAAATATTGATTCTATCGCTCTGATTAAAGAAACTGTAGGATTCAATGGTGCTGATCTTGAGGCGGTAGTTAAGGACGCTATAGAAACAGCCTTTATTGAAGGTAGGCCTATCATTACAACAGAAGATTTAATTCGCTCTGTAAAAGATACCAAGTCTATTTCCAGTACATTGAAAGATAAAATTACGCAAATCAAAAATACTATCAGCAAGATTGATATCAAACCTGCAAGTGAACCTGATAAGGCAACCTAAAATGGGGTGAGTTGAATGAAAGAAACAGAAACAACCGCCATTCTTGCTATTGATGAAGATTTGGCTCCTCAAATTTCCGCAGATGAGGCGCAGGCATTGAAGCCTATTCAGAAAAAATTCATGGAGAGTTATCTGGAACATAGGGATTCCATGCCGGTTGACGAATGGCTGCGCACCGAAATGGCTGAGAACCTGCCAGATCGCAGTGCGGAAGAAATAGCTCAGATGAGCAATGAAATCATCGCCACACTCAAAGTTCAGGAAGAGAAAAAAGCATCTTTGGAAAAGGCTGTTGCCAACGGAAGAAGCAAGGAATCCTGGTTTGCCAGTGAGATGAAATCAGCAACCTCTTATATGAGCTCACAAGAGGCTTCACAGTATTTGCGAGGATTGGATGAAGCGTTAGCCAATGCCAATGAATCGCTGTATCGTACGCTTCATACACAGGCTGGAGTGATCAGCCAAAACCCGCACTTGGATGGCTTTATTGCGGAGCAGTATCATGCCCAGACTTTTAACTTAAATGCTGAAGCAACGGGAAGCCCGTTCCGTGCAAAGGTACTTGAACCCACAGGCAATGGGTATGCGAAGAACTCTGTTGACATTGTAATTGTGGATGAAGGCGGTCATATTGTTAGACGTTATCAATCCAAGTATTGCAAAGATGCAGAAGCCACAGCAAGGGCCTTTGAACACGGTGACTATCGTGGACAGCAGAAACTTGTCCCGGAAGGTCAGGAGCAAGATATCGCAAAAAAAGTCACAACAGTCATCGAAGCGCCTGATGGAACATCCAGCGCACCGCTTTCTAAAGAAAGGGCACAAGAGCTGCAAGAGGAAGCACAAAGCGGAAAATGGAACGATCTGAACTGGAATGAATATAAAACTAAAGATCTGGCTATTGGTATAGGCAAACAAGCTGGACAGGCTGCCCTTATGGGGGCAGCCATTGGCGTTGGCTTTGACGTTGCGCAAAAGGTCTGGAACGGCGAAGAAATCAAAGGCGAAGAATTAGTAGAAACCGCGGTTGTATCGGGTGCGGATTTTGGAGTAAAAGCAGCAGCGGCTGGCGCATTAAAGGTCGGCGCTGAAAAGGAAATCATTAAGGTGATTCCGAAGGGAACTCCTGCGGGTACAATTGCAAATATAGCCTATGTAGCCGTTGAAAATGTAAAAGTTGTTGGTAAAATGGCCACTGGTGAATTGACAGTTAAAGAAGGCCTTGAAAAAATGGAGCAAACCACGGTTGCTACAGTTGCAGGAATTGCTGCAAGTACGAAAGGTGCTGCAATCGGAGCCGCAGTTGGCAGCGTTTTGGGACCTGTTGGCACGGTTGTGGGCGGATTTATCGGTGGAACGATTGGATATATGGCCGGTTCTAAAGTTGGTGAAACTATAGTCAAGGGGGTTCAAAAAATTCGAAAAACAGTTACAGACGGCATCAAATCTGCTGGAAAAGCTATAGCTGATGGAGCAAAGTCATTTGCCAATGGGGTCCGAAATTCTTTGTGTAGTTTGCTTGGTTGGTAAATTGCCAGATTCTCAGATTCAATGAAATTTAGCCGGAGAAGCTAGTAATAAAGAGTGTTTAAACATACGAGCATACGAGCCGCTCAAATGCCGCGTTCAGCCGGTGGGCATCATGTTCTCGGAGTACTACTTCTACCTGACTGCCTTTCTGGAGGACAAGTCCCATTTCGAGAATCCCGACGACCTCTTTCCCACCATCTACCGCGTTGATCGGATCGCTGCCTTCAAAGTATTGGATGAACATTTCCGCGTGCCCTACCGGGACCGATTTGAAGAAGGCGAGTTCCGCAAGCGGGTGCAGTTCATGTACGGCGGCCGATTGCAGCACATCAAATTCCGATACACCGGCCCCTCCATTGAGGCCGTGCTGGACCGCCTGCCCACCGCCCGCATCCTGGACCAGGATAACGAGGGCTGGACGGTGGAAGCTGAGGCGTTTGGGAAGGGGATCGAGATGTGGGTGAGGAGTCAGGGGGGATATATTACTCTATTTTACCATGATATTGGGAATATAAAATCGGCCACTTAAAATGTTGAGAGTATTCTCTGGTACGAATAACAAACATCAAAAGGAGGAAAACCACATGAGTTTTTTAAACGGTCCTTGGGATAATAATAGGCTGAACCCTCTTGATTTCCTTATCCCTAATCCAAAAGATGGAAATCCTATTTCTGATTTCTGGGATGGTTTTAATCCCAAACCCAAGCCTAGGGTAGATCCTCTTGAAAAATTGAATTTAATATTTACAGATGTCGAAACCGAAGGGAAAAAGCAAGGCTATTCAAGAGCAGCCAAACAATACGAAGAAGTTTATCGTTCTCTTGAGAATACATATAAACAGGCAATAGAATCTATAGAAGCGAAAACGGGACAGCAGAGTAGCCGTTTGGACATGGAGATATGGAAGTTAGAGGCACTTGAAAAGCAAAAAAAGAGCTTGGAAGAACAAAAAGCACAAAAAGTAAATTCAGTATCCGCAAAGTATAATATTCCTGCATCCGATGTGGCCCATTTTGTATCTTCAGGCGATATATTTTCTCGTAGTGAAAGTATTATTGATATAATTTACGATTATAAAGAGAGGAAGCTCCGTAAAGCTGAAGAAAGTGGCTACCTTGAAGCAAAGAAAATTTATGAGGAAAAAATCAGTAAATTGCGGCATTTCCTTGAGGAGAAAAAGACTGCTGCCAATGCTGACCTTCAAAAATTAATCAATATGGAGACTGAGATTTTAGATTCCATTAGCAAAATCAAAATGGAAATCGCCGATTTGGAATTAGCAATTTCATTGGGAGAAAACTAATGTGAATAGTCAGGATTTTAAAAACAAAAAGAATCAGGTTGTGGAAAATATAGACCATACTTTAGATCAATTAGAACAGGGAAGAAAAGAGGTCCGGCGTGTTCATGAGATTATTGAAAACACAGATCAAATACTCGATGATCTTGATCGACAGTTCTGTACACAAACCGGTTTAACTACGACGGATACAGCCTTTTTGTTCTTGGCAATAGGTCTACAAATTGCTAGACAATACCTACTATCCAATAAGAATCTTCGCATCAATGCATCTCAGGGAGATAAATTGGTGGATACCGCACTCTTGGTGGCCCCGCCATCTTGGAGAGATGTTCTTACACAGAGTGTTCCGTATGATGCAATCCAAACAGGCGCGCATATCTCTGACACAGGGCTTTCGGGGACAACGCACCGCTACCGCACTCTTGGGCATGATCCGATATTAGGATGGATTTTCGGCACTGCTAATATTATGACTAATTCTTTGACAAAATGGGATTTTGAGACTTATCAAGTAAATAATATGCGTATTATACGATATTATCCTATGGGAACTATGGGAATGATAAATCGGGCAATTTCTTATTCTGTGAATGACCCAAAATTGTTAGCAGCCTCTATTGCACGGCAAGCCATACATTTTGGAAGTGATTATTTTACCAAACAGGGACTCCCTTTACCTTTTATTGCAACAGTAAATAATTCTTTTGCACAAAAAATGATCTCTGAATGGCATATTGATATGTGGAGTGTGACACGTGGAATAACAGTTTCAGTATTTATCAATCAATTGGTTGCTCTTGCGCATGGACTGTTTTATAGAGGAACTTCTGAAATGGATCGAAAACTATATGAAGTTCGAACAAGGAAAATTTTAAGCTATTCAAATGCTGTAGCAACATCAAGCAATGTGGCGATTGTCGCTATTACACATGATATGACGAAATTGGATGTTGGAGGAATGGCTGTAACAATTTATCGTCTAATTACAGATGCCAATTTTATTCGGCAAGTGAAAGAACAATTCATATTTGGAAGCTATCGAGAATTAATTATGGGAAATGACTTTTAAATCAAACAATTGATTGAAATATAGTTTTAAAAGCATTGCATTTCCGATTTGACCGCCCAACCGAATATATACTATAACCATGAAAGCCTCGGGGAACGACCCCGAGGTTTTCTTTGTTTTCACTCATTTCTATCATGCAAGGAGGATTTGCCATGCACAGTTTTGTCTACGAACTTGCCCGAACACCCATCGTAAGCGCCTCACGAGACCCCGTACTTGACAACAGAAAAAAGGACCGGCTAAAGCCAGTCCCCTAGAGCCTGTTTTAAAACCATCAAATTAACCAAAGCAAAATGCAAGCGAGAG
>ERZ1090868.742-NODE-742-length-18082-cov-6.833084_pt1 | contig 18082 bp, 14 predicted proteins | sample MGYA00478475_ERZ1090868 | MGnify/ENA primary metagenome ERZ1090868 (study PRJEB33644, sample SAMEA5815747) | chicken gut metagenome | biome: Chicken; feature: Gastrointestinal Tract; material: Caecum | place: Ireland | collected 2019-01-01 | study: A study of the...
ATCCGACAGAATCATGTATAATGCTATGCAGTCTGCAGTATAGTAAAACTAAACTTTCAGTTTATCATAACAGGAGGCCAAACACTCAGTATGAAGATCGGAGAAAAAATCAGACGTCTGCGCCAGCAGTACGGACTTACACAGAAGGAGCTGGCGGACCGGTGCGAGCTGTCGAAGGGATTTATCTCACAGCTAGAAAACGACATCACCTCCCCCTCCATCGCCACGCTGGTGGATATTCTCACCTGTCTTGGAACAGACCTGAAAAACTTTTTTGACGACGACAGCGAACAGAAAGTCGTCTTCGGACCTGCCGACTGCTCGGTCCGGCGGGATGAAAAACGGAACAGCGAGATCGTCTGGCTCGTTCCCACCGCACAGAAAAATCTGATGGAGCCTATCCGGCTCACCCTCGCCCCCGGCGGATCCACAGCCCCGGACGCTCCCCACGAGGGGGAGGAATTCGGCTATGTTCTCGCCGGACAGATTCTTCTGCACATCGGCGGGCGGACCTGCAGGGTAAAAAAGGGCGAAAGCTTTTCTTTCACGCCGCTGGCCGTCCACTATCTGGAAAATCCGGGAAAAAGCAGCGCCGTCGTGCTCTGGGTCAGCGCGCCGCCAAGCTTCTGACCGGATCGGGTTCTGCCGCAATCTCCGGCGGCCGCCACAGGATACGGAGAAATATTTTTTATCGGAGGAATTCCGCCATGAGCAACAAACTGATCAACCTGGAAAACATCACAAAAATCTTCGACGGCGTCACAGTTCTGGACAACCTGAACCTTTATATCCGGGAAAATGAATTTCTGACGCTGCTGGGCCCCAGCGGCTGCGGGAAGACGACGACGCTGCGGATCCTGGGAGGGTTCGAAAACCCTGACGAAGGGCGTGTGCTCTTCGACGGCAGAGATATCACGAAACTGCCGCCCAACAAACGCCAGCTGAATACCGTTTTTCAGAAATACGCTCTGTTCACCCATATGACCATCGCCGAGAACATCGCGTTCGGCCTGAAAATCAAAGGGAAAAGCAAAGCTTACATCGACGATAAGATCAAATATGCCCTGAAGCTGGTAAATCTCGAAGGCTACGAAAACCGTTCTCCCGCTCTTCTGTCCGGCGGACAGCAGCAGCGGATCGCCATCGCCCGGGCCATCGTCAACGAACCGAAGGTTCTTCTTCTGGACGAACCACTGGGCGCGCTGGACCTGAAGCTTCGCCAGGATATGCAATATGAACTGATCCGACTGAAAAATGAGCTCGGCATCACCTTCGTCTATGTCACCCATGACCAGGAGGAGGCGCTGACCATGTCCGACACCATCGTTGTCATGAACCAGGGATATATCCAGCAGATCGGGACTCCTGAGGACATCTACAACGAGCCTCAGAACGCTTTCGTCGCAGACTTTATCGGGGACAGCAACATCATCGACGGCCTGATGCTGCAGGATCGTCTTGTGGAAATCCTCGGCGCCAAATTCCCCTGTGTGGACGAGGGCTTTGGCGTCCGGCAGCCGGTGGATGTGGTGATACGCCCGGAAGATATCGACCTGGTAAAACCGGAGGAGGGCACTATCACCGGACGTGTGACACACCTGATCTTCAAGGGCGTTCACTACGAGATGGAGGTGGCCGCCAACGGTTATACCTGGCTGGTACATTCCACGGACATGTGCCCCGTGGGCGAGGAAGTGGGCATCCATGTGGATCCCTTCGATATCCAGATTATGAACAAGCCGGAATCTGAGGATGAGGAGGCGTCTGTCATTGAAGAATAATATGAGAAAATGGCTGGCCGCTCCCTACACGGTCTGGGCGGCCGAATTTATCATCATCCCTCTGTTTGTGATTCTCTACTATGCGTTCACCACAGAGGACGCCACAGGTCTGACTCTTGCAAATTTTTCCTATGTCCTGACAAAGGAAAACCTCAAGGCTCTGGGACTTTCCCTGTGGCTCTCCCTTGTAAGCACCGTGATCTGTCTGCTGCTGGCCTATCCCCTGGCGATGATCCTCACCAGCCGGAACGTAAGCCAGACCAGTTTTATCGTACTGATTTTTATTCTGCCCATGTGGATGAATTCCCTGCTGCGCACGCTGGCATGGCAGACGCTGCTGGAAAAGAACGGAGTGATCAACAGCATTCTCTCGTTCCTTCACCTTCCGGCCCTGAATATCATCAACACCTCCGGGGCCATCGTGCTGGGCATGGTATATAATTTCCTGCCGTTCATGGTGCTGCCGCTTTACAATATCCTGCTGAAAATCGACAAGGACGTGATCAACGCCGCCAGGGATCTGGGCGCCAACAGCGTGCAGACTTTCTTCCGGATTCTTCTGCCCTTAAGTATGCCGGGCATTGTCAGCGGAATCACGATGGTTTTCATCCCGGCGCTGACAACCTTCGTCATCTCCGATCTTCTCGGCGGAAGCAAGATTCTGCTGATCGGAAACGTCATTGAGCAGGAATTTAAGCAGACCAACAACTGGAATGCCGGCAGCGCCCTGTCCATGATCCTGATGGTGTTTATCGTCCTTTCCATGTTCGTGATGAACAAATATGACAAAGAAGGGGAGGGAACTGTATTTTGAAACGGAAACTTGAAAAAATATACATGGCGTTTATCGTCTTTCTGCTGTATGCGCCGATTCTCACACTGGTAGTTCTCTCCTTCAATTTCTCCCGGACGAGAGCGAAATGGGGCGGATTTACCCTGGACTGGTACCGGGCGCTGTTCGCCAACAAAGATATCATGAACGCGCTTTACACGACGCTGGTCATCGCGCTTCTGTCCGCAGCGGCCGCCACGCTCATCGGCACAGCCGCTTCCGTGGGCATTTCCAGCATGAAAGCGAGGACACGGACCGTCTTTATGGGCGTGACCAATATCCCGATGCTCAACGGAGAAATCGTCATGGGAATCTCCCTGATGCTGCTGTTCATCATCGGCCGGATTGAGCTTGGCTTCGGGACAATCCTGCTGGCCCATATTACGTTCAACCTGCCCTATGTGATTTTAAGCGTGATGCCGAAAATGAAACAGACCAGCCGCGCCACCTACGAGGCTGCGCTGGATCTGGGCGCGTCGCCTCTGTACGCGTTCTGGAAAGTGACGTTTCCGGATATCATGCCCGGCGTGGTCTCCGGTTTTCTCCTGTCCTTTACCATGTCCCTGGATGATTTCGTCATCACATACTTTACGAAAGGACCCGGCATCGACACGCTACCCACCAAAATCTATTCGGAAGTGCGGAAGGGCATCAAACCGGAAATGTACTCCCTGTCCACAATTCTGTTTGTGACCGTTCTTCTCCTGCTTCTTCTGGTAAACTTCGGGCCCTCCTCGAAGCCTTCCCCGGAGGAAGCAAAGCGGAAACAGCGCCTGGGAAGCCGCAGAGTACACAGATTTCACAAAGTTCCGCGGATTGTTTTCGGCCGTGTCCTTCCCGTGCTGATGGCTGTCGTGGTCGTCGGCGGCGGAATCTATTACGGGCACATGAACCTTGCCTCCGGTTCCAACCAGGTGATTGTTTACAACTGGGGAGAGTACATCGATCCGGAGGTGCTGGACATGTTTGAGGAAGAAACCGGCATCCATGTGGTCTACGAGGAATTTGAAACCAACGAGATCATGTACCCGAAGATCCAGTCCGGGGCTATCGCCTACGATCTGGTCTGCCCGTCGGATTACATGATCCAGAAGATGCTCCAGAACGATCTGCTGCAGCCGCTGAATTTTGACAACATTCCCAACGCGGAAAACATCGGGGACGTCTACTATGAAAAATCCCGGCAGTTCGATCCGGACAATCAGTACTCCATCCCCTACTGCTGGGGAACGGTGGGAATTCTCTACAACGCCTCCATGGTGGACGAGCCCATCGACTCCTGGAAGGTTCTCTGGGACACCAGATACAAGGACAGCATCCTGATGCAGGACAGCGTCCGGGACGCTTTCGGCGTGGCGCTGAAAACCCTGGGATATTCTCTGAATTCCACCAGCATCCATGAGCTGACCCAGGCGAGAGATCTCCTGATCCAGCAAAAGCCGCTGGTCCAGGCATATGTGATCGATCAGGTGCGGGATAAGATGATCGGAAACGAGGCGGCCATCGGCGTAATCTATTCCGGCGAAGCCATCTATACCCAGTCGGAAAACTCCGACCTGGTCTATGTGGTGCCGGAGGAAGGATCCAACATGTGGATCGATTCCTGGGTGATGCCGAAAAACGCACCGAATAAGGAAAATGCGGAAAAATTCCTGAATTTCCTGTGCCGTCCGGACATCGCCCTGATGAATTTCGAGTATATCACCTACTCGACGCCCAATGAAGCGGCGCGGGAGCTGATCGAAGATCCGGAAATCCGCAACAGCGAGATCGCATTCCCCGACGATTCGATCCTCGGCCGCTGCGAGACGTTTACGTACCTGGGCGAAGACGCCGACGAGGTTTATAATCAGCTCTGGAGAGAAGTAAAATCCAGCTGACCGTTCCCGCGGTCTGACGAAAAAGCAGAAAAGAAAAGACGGCAGCAAAAGACCGGCGCCCGGAGGAAGCATTCTTCGTTTCCTCCGGGCGCCGGTTTCCTGTCGCCGGTTTCCGGCAGCCGTTTGTCCAGACCGGAATTTCCTCAGGGTTTCTTCTCTGTCTCCGCGTGATCCTTCAGCAGGTTTGTCATACTGTTCATACTGATGTACAGGGTGGAACCATTATGCAGAAGCGCTGAAGTCGCCGGCGGGAGAATCCCCGCCACTCCAAGCAGGATCAGACAAAGATTAAACCCGATGACAAACCGATAATTTCTGTGTATCCGGCGCATCAGTTCCATGCTGATCCGGCGCAGCGGAATCAGGTTGTACAGTCCGTCTCCGGTGATCATAATATCCGCCACCTCTCTGGTGATCGCCGCACCGCTGCTGATCGCGATTCCCGCGTCCGCCGCCGACAATGCCGGCGAATCGTTGATACCGTCGCCGATCATAATCACCTTATGTCCATTTTCCTGCTCTTTCCTCACAAATCCGGCTTTTTCCTCCGGCAGCACCTCCGCGTCAAAATGATCCACGCCGATCTTCGCAGCGATGGCCGCCGCCGTGCGGTGACTGTCCCCGGTCATCATCACAAGATTCCGGAAACCATGCGACCGCAGTTTCGCGATCACATCCTCCGCCTCCGGGCGAAGCGGATCTTCGATACAGATCACTGCCGCCAGAACGCCGGAGACCGCCAGATACAGATGCGAGTACTCGTCCGGCACCTGCTCAAATTTTTCTTTTTCTCCCTCCGGAATCACACATTTCTCATCTTCGAAGACAAAGTGGTAACTTCCGATCACCACTTTTTCCCCGCCGATCGACGATGCAATTCCGTGGGCGACGATATAGTTGACTTTGGAGTGCATTTCCTCGTGCAGCAGCCCCCGCTGTTTTGCCTCCTGCACCACCGCAGTGGCCATGGAATGGGGAAAATGTTCTTCCAGGCAGGCCGCCATCCGCAGCATTTCATTCTCCGGATTTCCGCCGAAAGGAATCACTGTCGCAACTCTCGGCTTTGCCTCCGTCAGCGTTCCCGTCTTGTCGAACACCATCGTGTCCGCCTGGGCCACAGCCTCCAGAAACTTTCCTCCCTTTACGGTAATCTGATACTGCCCCGCCTCACGCATTGCCGACAGAACGGCAATGGGCATCGCCAGTTTCAGCGCGCAGGAGAAATCCACCATCAGAATCGACAGCGCTTTCTCCACATTCCTTGTCACCAGCCAGGTAAGAATCGTACCGCCCAGACTGAACGGCACCAGCCGGTCCGCCAGTGCAGCCGCTTTTCCTTCTACAGAGGATTTCAGCTGTTCTGACTCCTCGATCATATGAACAATCTTCTCATACCGTGTGGAACCGTAAGTCTGAGTGATGCGCACGGTAATCTCGCCTTCCTCCACAACTGTTCCGGCATACACCACGGAATCTTCTGCCTTTCGCACCGGCAGAGATTCTCCGGTCAGGGACGCCTGATTCACCATCGCCTCCCCGCTGATTACGACGCCGTCCAGAGGGATCAGATTTCCCATCCGCACGACAATCTCATCCTGCGGCCGGATCTCCCGCACCGGAACCAGTATCTCCTGATCCCCGGCTTTTTTCCAGACCTTTTCCACCTGAAGACTCATACTCCGCGCAAGGTCATCCACGGATTTTTTGTGGGTCCACTCCTCCAGAAGCTCTCCGATTTTCAGCAGAAACATGACGGAGCCCGCGGTTTTATAATCCCCGCGCAGCAGGGAAACCGTGATCGCCGTGGCGTCCAGAACTTCCACTTCCAGCTTCCGCGAAGCCAGAGCGCGGATCCCCTTTGCCAGGTACCGGATCGACTGAACCGCCGTATATACCGCCCGCACGGGACCCGGCAGAAACAGCGAAGTCGCCGCCTTTATGAGGACCGTCTCAATCAGCCGGTCCTGATAATGCATGGCCAGGCTCCTTCCCGACTGTTCCGGCACGCTCTCGGCCAGGCCTTCGATCCCATAGTGGAACGCGCTGAGACGTTTCAGAACTTCCCGGCGTTCTCCCTGGTACCATACCGCCAGATCTCCGGTGCGCGGATAGGCCTTTACTTTCCGGACGCTGGAAGACTGTTCCATCCATGCACAGAGCAGATCCGCCTCCCGGCAGGTCATCGCTCCCTGCGCCATATGTACCCGGATCCGCCCTTCCATTTTGTGTTTGATTTGAAATTTCATGATGCCTCTTTTCTCACAGCAGCCAGACGACTGCAGGTTCCGCCGCCGTTACTCCGCAGCTTCCTCTGCCTCCTCGTCTGCGTCTGCCTCTGCCGCTTCTGCTGCCTCTGCCGCGGCTTCCTCTTTTCTTCTGGCATTGATCGCCTCAGCCTCAGCCAGGATATCTTCCGCGTTTTCCTGTACCTTTGTGGTGGTTTCAAGAACGCTCTCTTTCGCTCTCAGAACTGCCGCCGTGCAGTTTGTGTATACTTTCTTGGCGTCCTTGCTCGCCAGCACCTTAATTCCGGCTGTGCCAAACAGCACGCCGCCCGCGAAAATCGCCGCTTTTTTCCAGTCAATATTTATCATAGTCGTTATCCTCCGTTCCCTGATCCGGATACGCCGCTTCGGCCTGTCCGTTCAGAATAATGTGTGAAAATGGATTGCATCGCAATGGTACGAAGCATTTCGATTACAGTTCAGCCAGCTGAACTGTCGCTTTATTTGTGTTTATATCCGGTATAGAGCGCCATCGCCATACAGACCACCGCCGCCCATGCCCAGAACCTGTGCTGCTTCATGACATTCCTCCATTTCAATAGATTAGTTAGCGCTAACTGATAATATCTTATCCTTTTTCAGGCGGAATGTCAAGGAAAAGTCGGCACTATACTTTCATGCAGTCTGTACAGCATATGAGAAGACTGTATAAAAATATAGTGCCGGAACAAATCCCTCTAATACCTTTCTAACGGACGATATTTTTCTGCATAAAAAATTTTCAGCTGAATCAAATCTGAAATCAGATCATTATATCCACTATTCTCTTCACAGATGAAATCCTCAATGAGCGAAAACAGCATAACCAGCGACCAGACCAGAAGAACGATCATAAAAATCCAACGTAACACCGGATGTCAAGGAAGTTACGTCAGAACATCCAGGCATTCTCAGAAAATTCTCTTTCCGGAACGAGAATCGCCTTTTCTCCGTTTTCCAGCAGATAGCAGCGGATTTTTTCCGGGAGTTTCCCTTTCTCGCCTTCGCTCAGCCCGCAGGACAGAAACAACGGTTCCACAGCCGGAATCTCATCGTCCCGCCGTTCCACCTCTGCGGCGCAGGACACGAGAAGCCGGAAAAACGTGCGGGAGGCGCTGTCCCTGCGCTTCTTCTGCAATGTCTGCAGTTCGTCCAGCATTTTCTGAAAACCTGTCTGCCGGTACAGGCCGGGCATGATCTGTTTTCCCCAGACCATCTTCGCCTCAATCAGCGAATCTCCGGAAAAGAAGTTGCGGTAATCCTCCCGGAGTTCCTCCGGAACCTCCGAGGTTCTCACATAGACCGGCACAGCGGCGTCTTCCTCCGCCTCATCTTCCTCCGGATCAGGCGCGCCGACCTTCGCGCTCTGCTCCGGTTCGTCGCCCTCCGGATCAGCCACGTCATCCTTCGCGCTCTGCTCCGGTTCGTCCCCTTCCATCCCGTCAGAACACTCTTCGGGAGATGCTTCTCTCCACGTCAGTTCATAGGTAAGGTACGGGGAAAACAAAAGATACATCCTCTGATCGGCATCCGATGGCAGAAGCCGTGGAAATTTCTGCCGCGGCTCCGTCTGCGGCCATCCGGTCAGCTTAAGAAACGCCATTTCCTGCTCCGCCTCCGGGAGTGTTTCCTTCTTCAGCAGCATCCGGTAATCTTCCTCCTCCGGCCAGAAGCCGCAGTCGCTGCAGAGACAGTTGACCGTAAATGTATTCACCGGCGCCGGAAACACTTCCACAGCCGTAAGTTCTTCCCCTGCCAGCCGGTAACACGACCGGTTTACCGCCGTAAAAATCACAAGCTTTCCTTCCTCCGCGCATATCTTTGCCCACCGGAATAGTTTCTCATACACTTCATCCGCCTTCCGGATCTGTTCCTCCAGAGCGCCGCCGGAAGCGGCGCCAATCTGCTGCGGCAGAATCAGGTCAAGGTCCGGAATAATGATACAATCCTCTCCATGATACAGGGATCGCTCCGAAAAGCAGCCGCGCCCGCTGCCGCCGGATTCCGCAATCTCCCGATACAGATCCGCCGCCGGCAGCCAGCAGGGCTCTCTGTCCTCAAAACATCCCTCCAGAAAGAGCGTCTTCCCGCTCCCGACAGGGCCATACAGCCCGAAAATACCTTTTGCTCCATGTCGCCACATCCACCGGTATTTCATAAGTCTCCGGTTTTCTTCCGTAAAAATATATCGTTCCATCCCATTTCCTCCTCTGTCACAATTCAGCCAGTGAGCGGTTACGGCATCCGGCCATTGAAAACCGCTTTGCGATGGGCCGGACGCCCGCAGGCCGGACGCTTATCCTTCCACGGCCAGCCGCCTATCCTTCCACACAAAGCACGCTCAGATACTTCGGCGGCACATGATCCGTCAGCCAGATTTCATTTTCCGAAAGATAAAACACATAACCGTCGCGGGCCATATCCCCGGCGTCAATCTGCAGAATCACAGGCGCCCCATGATTTTTCCACCGGCGGGCGACCTGCCTTGCCGCCGCGGTATCCCGGGACAGATGAACCTTCTGGCGCGTCATCGGCCGGAGGCCTTCCTTCAGAATCGCATCCAGCGCAGCAAATCCCGTTCCATGATACAGGATCTCCGGGGGCGTCTCCACTTTGTAATCCATCTCCAGCCAGGGAATGGAATGGCCCTGATTGCAGCGGATCATCAGTTCCTCTCCCTGGCGCTTCAGGCCGTATCTCTGCTTGCTGTCTGTCCGGACGATTTCCATCAGCACCGGAAGCGTCAGATAAAGCATCGGACGGCCAAACGCATCGTTGAATTTGTCGATCAGCTCCTGTACGCTGACCCAGCCCTGACGATCCATGGAAATATGAATCATCTCCGGGTTATGCCTGAGGATCTTGCAGATTCTCCCGCCCAGCCGGTTCTCACGGCTTTTCAGCATCTTCCGGTCCTGCTCCGTCAGATGGGCAAGCGCGCCTGTCTCCGCAATAAGTTTACTGTTATCGATCATTGTCGTTTCCCTCCTCTTTCTCTGTCCGTCTGTAATCCTTCGGCTGTCTGAACGGCTGTAAAGCGTCACGTCAGCTCGACGATTTCATCATAAAGGATATGTACCGGCGCTTTTCCGTACATCATCCTGTTCACATGGTAATGTCCGGCAAACCATTCCCGGAATTCCGTCATTTCGTAGATATTGTCAAGAACCCCATGGATATTGATGTATTCCGGGCCGTAATCCGCCAGCATATAGGGCGTGGCCCCGCGGTAACCCATCTGCATGCAGAAGCGTGTGGGAACGTCATGGGTGATGCAGTAATCCACAGAAAACCCATACCGCTCCAGATTTTTCATGCAGTTGTCAATCTCCCGCTGCACAGGGAGCTCCGCCTCAAACCAGTCATAATTTCTTGTCCGGTAATCGATATCCTGGCTGAAGGCTCCGCCGAAAAAAAGAAACCGCCTTCCATCCTCCAGCTCCATAATCTCACCCCGGAGGATGTGGTAGACCGACTCCCCGATCCGATGGGCCTTTGCACCGCAGAAAGTAGTCACCGGGTACTCTTTCAGTCTGGCAAACCCTTCATGGTTCCCGTCGCAGTAAACGGTTGTCCAGGGGCGGCTGTCATACCAAGCGGCCAGTTCCCTGTCCTTCGCCTCGTCCAGCCAGACAATTCCCGCATCGCCGCATATGATCAGCAGGTCATCCTTGCACAGGGTACTGCCTGCGGCAAAGGATTCCTCCCGCAGTTTCTGTATGTCATGCCGGACGTGGGTATCGCCGGTGACAAAAATTCTCCGTTTTTTCATTCTGCATCACCTCTTCTCTAATAACCGTTCAGCGGAACTGTTACCAGCCAGCTGAACTTTCCTGCGGACAAAACAAGGTCCCGTCAGTTATAACGATCCGACTGTCCGTCTTCTTCCACAGAACTTCCGGCATGGATAATAAACAAAAGTCTTTCGTTGAAATGTTTTCTGCTGAGTTCCTCCGGCGGCGGGCATGTTTCTGGTTTCTCCAGCGGAATCGGCTCGATTCCTTCCTCGCCTTTCTGTTCCAGCGCATATCTCCATTCCGTGTCCACCCATCTGGACTGCTTCGCGAAATGGGACCAGCAGAGAAACAGAACATCCCTCCGGTCAATCTCCGCATGAAGCGCCTCCTGCCAGTTTTCTCCGCTCCTGAGGCTCTCCACATCAAAAAAGATATCCATATCCGGCCGGGCAAGCTTCATCCCCTGTATCACCCTGGCCACACGTTTCCTGTCCTGGCTGGCATAGGAAACAAACGCCGACAGAACATCCTCCCGGCTGACTCTCAGCTTCTGTTCCCGCCAGGAAGAACATTTTGCAATGAATTTCAGTTTTGTGGCAATGAGGTCATTGATATACACAGACGCAGTAAACGAAATCTCCCTCGCCCGGAAGTCTTCCGGCACCCTGACGGCAAACCGGAAAATCATATATTCTCCCTGCCAGATCTGCTCCTCCTCGCTGTCTTCCAGCTCCAGCTCCGGCGAGGAAAGCGCCACACGGATCCTGTCCTCCTCCCTTACTTTCAGCACACCTGACCGGGTCTCCCTGACGGCTGTTTCCGCATCCGCCAGAACTTCGTCGACGATCTTCCGGAACTCTTTTTCATACATGATCAGATGAACCATGCTGTATCCGCCCTTCACAAACACCCTGGGCGCCACGGCGGAAAAGGATACCCTGCTGACCGTAAGCCTCTGCGCGGGTTTTGGCGGGCGCAGACCCGTCTTTGTCTTTCCATTCCTTTTTGGCGCGGCAGCCGTCAGCGGTGGCGCAGCGGTGGCTGCGGCGTTTACCCTGGCACCGCAGTTCTGACAGAACATTGCGTCAGCCGCGACCCTGGCACCGCAGCAACGGCAGAAACAAGCCGGCGTCTTCTCACTTTCGCGGCGCGACCGTCCCGACAGAATCGGTTTCCGCGTCTGTTTCTTCCGCCGTCCCGTTTCCCTGTCAGACGGAATTCCGGGCTCCGCGCCGAAAAGCTTACTGTCAGACAGTATCTCGGGTTCCGCACCGAAAAACTCACTGTCAAGCTGCATCCTCGGTTCCGCACCAAAAAACCCGTCGTCCGGCTGATCACCGCTGTCCGCCGGAACACTTGCCTGCACCCGTTCCAGACGCTGCAGCAGTTCTTTCGTATCCAGCGCATACTGTCCGCTCACGGCCTTTATCCTGCACAGTTCCTGCAGAAATCTGAAGTATTCCTTTTGATGCGTCTCCGTTTCCTGCAGTTCCGGACAATCCAGCAGATAAAGAATCTTCTCAAGCAAACGGTACATGCGTTCAAATTCCCCGTCAAAATCCTGCAGCAGCTGCAGCAGCTCTTTTAAAACCTCTTCCTCTCTCAGTCCTGCCATCTTCTTTCCTCCTTCGACGTCCTGACCGTCCGGAGAGCGGAGCTTTCTGTGCGGCCCCGTTCTCCGGTCCGGAATGTTTGCAACCGTTCAGCCAGCGGAACGGTTATGGCATCCAGCCATCCAAAATCGCTTCGCGACGGGCCGGATGCCCACAGGCGCTATGCCTTCCTACGGTCTGTGCAGCGAAGGCACAGACATGACGGAACGATAACGATATTTTCTATTATAATCTCTGAGAAGGATGTTTGTAAATGAAGAGGTTGTCAGGAGGCGATGGAGCACACGGAGGATACCGCAGAGCTTTCCTCCTCCGTCAGCTCAGCCCCCTGCCAGATCTTCTGGACCGCGGAAGAAAAGACGTCGTCCTTCTCCGCCGTCAAATAGTTCTCCACTGCTCTCCAGGCAGGTCTGATCGTGTACTTATCCTGACGAAGGGGATTCTCCGTGTCGCCGCCGCACAGTTCGGCCACCAGCACCACCAGATACGCGGGCACCGTTTCCCGTTCCCGTACGTTCAGGCCGGCGGTAAGCGTTTTCACCAGCTTTGCAAGCTTGCCCTGGTTCTCCCTGGAGGCGCCTCTCCCGAAGCGCTGGATCAGCGTGTAGGCCACCCATTTGTTCAGATCCGACGCCTTGAAAAAGGTTTCAAAAAACTTCGCCACCTTTCCGTCGTCCGGTTCATACATGGCGACGAACCGGAACGCCGCCTGCCTGAGCTGATTGTTTTCGCCCGGCACTCTTGTAAAGTATTCGGTGTAAAACGTCACAAACTCCGGATCCATCGCCGCGATCAGCTCCAGCGCCTTGCGCAGGACATAGCAGCTTTGCGGGATCGACGATGCGTACGGCTCAAAATGTCTTCTGGCAATGGACAGAATCTGACGTTTCTGTCTGTCCTGCCAGCCGTCCTTCAGCGCAGTTCCGATACTGTAGATATATCCCAGCATCACATCCGACTGACGGCATTCCTGTGCCATCGCGATACACGGTTCAAAGAAATCTTCCGGATTGGCCGCCTGCCCGATTGCCTCGAGAAGCTTGTTGATCTGCTCCTGAAGCTCATGCCCCTGGCGGGCTTTGTTCCGGTCGGAGAGCATTTTCAGCTCATTCAGCTCGCTTTTGGCATTCAGCTTCATTTTGTCCGTGGTGCCGATTCCCTTGCCTGTCTTTTTCGCAGATTTCAGGGATGCCATATCCATCTCCATCACCGACTTTGTCTCCGGACGGTCGGTGATCCAGGCTTCCATCGTCATCAGGCGGAAGGCGTTGATATAAATCTGGAAGCTGATGGGCGTTCCCGCCGGATAGGTTCTGCTGAATCTGACGGTTCTCGTGGCGATCCGCCGATTGGGCAGGTTCTTCGTCTTTCCCCGTCCAAGAAACAGTTCGATTCCGATGGTGTCCGTCGTCTTGTCCAGCTGATACTTCTCCCGTATCTCCTCGGAACGGTACGGGAGCTCTGTGCCCGCCGGTATCAGGAGGCTGACGTACTCGCCTCTCAGACCGAGATTGATTGAATCATTCAGAATCGTGGAAACCGTGAACCGGGATTTTTTTGCATCCGCATCCGTCCCGCGATCTGCAATGCCGCCCGTTCCCGGAGCGTCCATTTTCTGAACGTTGTATTTGTGGAGACAGTAGTGATAATACACGGCGCCTCTCGCAACGGCCAGATCCGGATCGCTGGTTTCCAGCGGTTCAAAACCGAAAAATTCTTTCAGTCTCTGGCGGATCAGGTAAAACTTGGTCATCCCTCCGTTGAGAATCACCGCATCGATCTTAATATCACTGCCCGCTTTGTCCAGGACATCCAGGACAGGGTAAATGATATTGTCCACATCTCTTTCGTCCATACGCTGAATGCGGCGGACGTCTTCCCTTTTATACTGGTAGCCCATCAGGGGAGCCACAATCTGCTCCACCTCCGCCTTCGTGTAGGTACACTCAAACGCATAGGCGTCGTAAAGGCTGACGTCCATCTCCTCGAACTCATAATCGTCCGGGAGCTCAACGTCCGACATCCTTGCATTTTCGTAGGCCATGGACAACTCCATCTTCAGATGTTCCGCAAGCTTTCTCAGCCTGCACATGACCTCCTCTCTGCGGCGGATCGCCACCTTGATTCCATACATTTCTTCAAATCGCTTCAGCATATCCTCCGCCAGAAGCTCGTCAAAATTGTCTCCTCCCAGCAGGGTATATCTGCTGATGGCGAGATCCCTGATGTTCAGGACGCCTTCCTCAGAATACCCGACACGGTGCAGAGTTACGTCCAGCGTTCCCCCTCCAAGATCAAACACCATCACGTTCTTTTCCGTGTCAAGGGAAAGGAGATCCGGCGGAATCTCGCCGTCCTCCTGCATGCGCATAAAGTCATAGATGACGGCCTTCGGCTCGTAAAGAAGAACATCATGCATATTTTCCACATTGATTCCGGCCTTTGCGGCCGCGTCGAGAGTCGCCTGGCACTGGTCGGAATCGAAGGACGCCGGCACTGTGATGACCACATCCCGCAGTTCCTGCTGAAACAGACGCTTTTTCGCGGAATTCACCATGTAGGAAAGAATCTGCGAGGAAACATCCGCCGGCGTTTTGTCCGGAATCTCATCCACAAGAGGCACCTGATCCGTCACACCCATCAGGGATTTTACGGATTTGCACACATAGCCTTTCCTTGTGCCGTATCTGCTCTTGGCGTAATCGCCCACGTCCGCGACGATTTTTCCCTCATTGTTCCTGTAATAGAACGCGACGGAGGGGAGCAGCGGGCTTCTCGACGTGCTGCCGGTATCGTTTTTCCGATCCAGCTCCAGCACGATCGGTTTCATCCGACCGCGCGTGATATTTCCGTACGCAATGACTGAATTTGTGGTTCCGAGATCAATCGCCGTATAAAACTGTTTTTCTGCCATAATATCCTACTCCCTTCCTTCTTCCTTTTCCCGTACCGTAGGCAGGGAAATCACCGTTGTTCCAAATTTCCAGCCCGGACGTTCGACGACAACCGTCTTTGTCTCGCCCGGCCTCGTATATTCCTCGCCGATATATGTATAGTCGGCAAGGCCTTCCGCCTCAGCCTCGAATTCCCGCCCTGTTGTGTCGATGGGTGTGACGCCGCACTCTCTGATGAAACGAAGCAGCTGTTTGAACACGATCGTGAGCGGCAGAAGCTGCGGCGGTATCTTTACCTTCTGCTCTTTCAGCGCCGCCAGTCTCCGGTCAACCAGTTCCAGACTGTCCAGCAGGTTTCCATACTCGTCGGAGTTCATCGTGGTGTAAAAGGATGCGATCGCCGCGTTCCTGGCGTCAGCGGCAGACTCGTTGATGGTTTCATTCAGCTCATCCAGCATCGCCTGCACCAGTTCCAGGGAATTTTTATAATTGTTATTCATAAAACGCAGCTGCTCCAGCTCGTCTCCCGAAGCAAACCCTGCCGCAGCCTCAGAGGATTCCGTCAGCGCCTTTTCCGTCTTCTGCAGGACGTCTCTCGCCGTTTTTCTGCGCCGCCGCATCCCGTACTCGCCGAACAGCCGGTCGCGGATGGTGCGGAGCAGCCGGTCACAGTACCGCGCCCCGAAGGACACGACAATCGGCCGGTAGCTGTCGTTTTTCAGATCCGGGTCCATAAGAATCATAAAAGCCACCATGCATTTCCCCACAAAGAACATTTTCCGGTTCTTCCGGTCTCTCGGCTCCAGATCCTCGGTAAATTCCGCATACTGCTGCATGGCTGCCGTATCGCCGTCGAGGGCCTTTTTCATCAGGGAAATCCCCTGCTCCACAAGGCTCATCACATACTTCCGCTTTTCTTCGCTGTCAAGATTGACACTTTTCAGCGCGTCGATATAATCCTCATAAGTGATGGAATATTTCCCCACAAAGGTTTTCTGAATCTGCTGATAGGCCACTCTCGGGTGCAGTTCCGGATACATAAGGCTTCCATAGATCGCAGCCCACTCCATGCTGGCCTTCGCTTTCATTCTCTGACTGTCGCTCAGCTGTTCCTTCGCCGTCGCCAGCTCTCTGTGCATTACTTCCTCAAATAACTGAACATGTTTCATTTCTCTCTCCCTTTTCAGATAATATTTTCTGCCGTTTTCTGCCTGTGTCACAGTCAGAGTACCGTCTTCTTCTGCCAGCACATCCCCCAGGGATGTTTTCCCACTGTCAGGCTTCACATGCAGCAAAAAGACCTGGGGCGCGTTTACTTCTTTCACAAACCGGCAGGTCTCCGCCGGCGACGCATGGAGGCTGTAGCCGTCGCAGAAGATCGACACGCATCCCTGTCTGCCCGCTTTCTGGCCGACAATGACACATCCCTGACCCGGCGGTATGTCCAGGTCCTCCCCTGTATGTACGGAATTCCAGTACACGTCATATCCCATGTCCGCGAGGGAATCTGCAATTGCCCTGCTCTTCGGTTCCAGCAGCACCGGAACCTCCGGAAACACGTGCATCAGGAACCAGAACAGATCCAGATGCTTTGGAATGCTCCGGGAAATCAGGTAAACCTTTTTCCGTTCCCGCAGATTTCTTCGGATCGTGGTCTCGAGACGCTTGTAGTGATCCGACTCATACCGGGATTCCCCTGTGTCTGAAAGCTGCGCGCTCCACTCCTTCGCGTCCAGATAGGCGTTCGGCGCATTCAGCAGCAGCACGCCGGGCGAAAGATCCGGAGGCAGCTTCATGCCGTTCGTCCCGAACATGGTATGAACGCTGAAGTCGCCGGAATACAGGATCCTGTGGTTCCGGCTCTCCAGGAAGATCATCACCGCTCCCATCATATGTCCCGCCGGCAGGAAGGTAATCCTGCAGCCCTTGCGTTCAAACGTCCGGAGCACAGGTCTTACCTGAATCCGCGCCATCATTCCCTGGGCCAGACGGTATCTCTCGTCCCTGACCCGCTCCGACTCACTCCGCCCGGAGATCCGCCCGAAGTCAAGCAGCTGCATGGAAATCAGACATTTGGTGTCGTTGGTCGTGATGATCTCCGCATTTGGCGCAAGCGCGGCGATTCTGGCAAAAGATCCGATATGATCATAATGTCCATGACTGATCAGGATCAGGTCGACGTCCGCGAAATCAGGCAGTTCGCGAAGCAGACGCTCATAATCCGGGTACAGTTCCTCTCCCTTAAGCCGCGCGCCGCAGTCCAGCAGAATATTGGTTCCGTCCATGGACAGAAAGTACGCAGACGCTCCTACCTCATCCCCTCCTCCCAAAGGAATAAAACAGTCCATCATGTTTTTCACTCCTCCTTTCGACGCAGTTTCTTCCTGATGCGTATAGTGTATCACCTGCGGCGGAATTATTTTTTTTCGGATGGCGGGATTATTTTCTGAATATTAGCGCAATTTTACCGTGAAATATTCAGGCAGAGTATTGTATTCTTCACAGAAATGGCATATGCTGAATGTAATAACAGAAAGGATAAGACGATATGGCTGAATATATAACAAACCTCCGAATGGATCTGGATCTGGAACAACCCAATAGAGAAACGATTGCCGCCATGTTGGAGGCGGAAAAAATTGCTGATGACCCGTCTGTAAAAGGTTACAATGACCTGGACGAGTTGTTTGCTGACCTGAAAAAATGAAAAAAACAAAGTACATCGTTAAGTACACATTCAGTTTAAAAAGGACACCTCCCTTCTTGAAATCCAGGGCTATATCCCCCACTTGAAAGCGCGATTTTTCACGCGATAGCCCGCGCCCGTTACCTATCATTCGATTTTTAGAGATTTAAGCGCCCTATTCTTATTGAATATTTTATATCGCACGATAATATATTGATATTTTCGTCCGATTTGTGTATAATAACAATATACAAAGTACACCCCGAACAAGGAGGGATTCGTATGATAGTTACCGCAACAGAATTTAAAACCAATCTCGGAAAATATCTGGAAATGGCAGCGTCCCAGGATATTTTCATTACCAAGAATGGGAAAAGCATCGCCCGTCTCACAAG
>ERZ1090868.744-NODE-744-length-18062-cov-10.671461_pt1 | contig 18062 bp, 20 predicted proteins | sample MGYA00478475_ERZ1090868 | MGnify/ENA primary metagenome ERZ1090868 (study PRJEB33644, sample SAMEA5815747) | chicken gut metagenome | biome: Chicken; feature: Gastrointestinal Tract; material: Caecum | place: Ireland | collected 2019-01-01 | study: A study of the...
TCCAAGGTCCGGGAGGATAGCAAGTTGCCGGATTTCAATCAAAAATGACCGTTTTCAAGCCGAAAACGGTCATTTTTCTTTCATTTTAGCACTTTTTTGATGATGCTGTTTTATCCGATTTTTGACTTTTTTGTTTGCCAAAAAAGCTAAAACGGAGTGCGTAATCTGGCAATTTGTGGGTTAAATTCGCTCTATTTTCGCCGATGCAATGTCATCGTGAAATATTGTTAAATACGGCAAAAAATATAAAAAAGTACCATTTTATTTTTCATTTTGGCAAACGTTTTGGCAAACAAAATTGGCTTTTTTTGTTTGCCAAAAATTCTAAAACGGCGGCAGAAGTTGTACGATAACAAAAAAAGGGAGGAGCTTAAAACTCCTCCCCTTTGTGCTTTTTTGCGGTCAAATCCGCGTTTTTTTAATCGTATTTGTAATAGAGTTTCTGCCCTTCGGCGAGCAAAAATTCGTCGGAAAGGTCGGTATAGGCATTGCCGAGTGCGCCTAAAGAATGTCCAACAAATTCATCTCTTGCAGCAGGCAGCACTCCGCATTCCTGACATCTCGTATAGAATGTCGTTCTCAGGTCGTACAGCCTGTGGTACGGAAATATCTTGTTAAACCTGTCGCGCATTATCCTCAGGGAGCTGAATTTGATTTCCGTAACGCCTTCTAAATATGGTTTCAACATTGGCGTTATGGGTATCTTTTTGAGTTCGACTTTGCCGTTCTTGCGCTTGCTGTTGTTGGCGACGATAAACTCTCCATCGAGGCGTGCCGTTTCATATTCATTGGGTCGCATACCCGTATAGAGTGCTATGGCAAACATCAGGTGCTGGGGTGTACCGGCGGTTCTTTCAAGCAGCATCTTTTCTTCGGATCTGGTAAGCGCCTTGCCGTGTTCCTGCTCGTGCTTCTTATGGAATACCATATCCATGGGGTTACTTGAAATTGCCCCGTGTTTGACTGCGGCTTTGAATATCATATTGAGCAGAGAAAACACATCGTCTGCCGTCTTGCCTTTGCCCTGCTCATCGAGGTTATCCAGCAGGGTCTGGCAGAACTTTGGCGTGATGCGCTTTAACTTTATATTGTTAAAATATGGCGCAATATGATTTTTGAATTGGTTTAAAGCAATTCTGTGCGTGCTTGCCGTTACTTTGCGTTTATAAAAGTTTTCAAAGTAGTATTCGGCAAATTTAATAAAGGTGTCGGGCACGCCCGAATCGTTTTGAGTACCATACTTGTCAGCTTCATTTAGTTTTTGTATAAATTTCTTTTTTGCTTCGTCAAGGCTGGTGGAGGAGGCAACTATGTAATAGCCGTTTTTTCTGTACCGTATCACATAGCACCACGTCTTTTTACCGCTGCGCATTCTGTAAACGTGCGCGGTACAGCCCTGAGTTCTGAACTCTTTTCTGAATGTTCTGGGCATTTTTTCAATCTCCTGCGGTGTAAATTTAAGCAGCCGCGATTTTTTAGACTTTTCTTTTGTCTGAATAAAGTCCTGCTCTGAAGATTGTTCTTTTTTGAGTAAATCAAGCGCAAGAGAGGCAGATGTCGCCTTCAAAACGGCAATTACGGCCTCGTCGCAATCTTCGGGCGCAGAGCGTATCAGAGATATTATTTTGTTGAAATCTTTATTTTCCAAATTTATGCTAATCGGGTTTAGTTGGTTGCTATATAACTGTAATACAAAAATTAAGAAAATAATAGCGCATCTACATACCCAAAATAGCTCATTATGTTGACAGTTTAGCTCCTTATGTTACCTTTGTGAGATAGAAAATCAGTTTTACCGAGGTCAATTCCCTTACTCTGAGCAGAATATGGACGGGATTTCTCATGCCTTAACTCCTTATTATAGAATTTGCCTTTCGGCACCACCCAAGGGGAGGGGTTGCAAGCCGACGGGTCAAGGATAAGGTATGTGAGGTAATTTAGAAATCTGTACTTACTTGCGGAAAATATTGTCTTGTAAATGACAAGCCGCCGAGTAAATTGTAAATCAATTTACTCGGCGGCTTTTTTGCGTTATGCAATATTTTCCTGTCCTTGACGCGGCAGCGCAACCACTAAACTACCCTGCCGAAAGACAAAATATGGTATTTCCCCGCCATATTATTATTCAAAAAATTTACTCCATATTTCTTGACAAGAGAAACAGGGAGTGATATAATTCTTATACAAACAAATGTTTACATAAATAAAATAAAAAAGTTAAAATTTGTTTGTTTCAGGTTTCTATAAGGGAGGTGAAAAGTTATGAAAAGCTTCAGCGTTATATGCCCCGTATGCGGAAGTTTGAACAGAGGCGTTTACTTAGAAGAAACGCAAGGCAGAGTAGAGTGTTGCGTCTGCAAGAAAGATTTCATCTCTGCGAAGTGGAAATGTAATGCGGGGGCTGCAACAAGTTTGCAGTTCTCAGCTCTCGGTAAAGGAGGGAGGAAGGTATAGCCAAATAAACAGGAGGAAATTGGTTGGGATATTCAAAATATACGCAACCAATCGACGTTGTATGTGATAACTGTTTAAATATCTATAAGACATACAGGGATTCGGACGGAATAATACGTTTTCATTGTCCGCAGTGCGGAACAATTTTGAATGTACGGAAAATCAATAAATATTATTTCCGCAAAGAGATCCGCTATCCCAGAAGTTTAGAGCAAAACTGAATAATCACTACGGTTATCCGGGAGAGGGTGGTCGAGCTGAAACAGGGCTTATATAATTCCACTCAGAATACGGGTAGCTAAGGTCGATTGGCACGAACTAAGTTGCTGTGAGGTCGTCGGCAAGCGTAAGCTTTATATTTTAAGGCTTGCGTTTGTTGGCGGCCTTTTTTTATTGTCAAAAACAGTTTGGCTCGCTGTTAAAAAGAGCCGAATAACAAAATATTTTAATGCCTGATTTGCAATAAGGGCAAAGGATACATATGTCTTTCCTCGTCGGAAAACGAGGAATCGGAAAGTATCTTTTTTTTGCCATGCCCTTATTTGCGATCGCGGCAAAAAAGTTAATTCCATGCGGAAATCTCCTTTGCCTGAATTGTGGTTCGGCGAAGGAGATTTTTATGGAAAATAAACAATTCTACATTAAGGTAAACGGGCAAAAGGTGCCCGTATCCGAAAAAGTGTATCGTGCGTATGTTCGCCCGATTACCTCAAGTCAAAGAACGGCGCGCCGTAATAGCAAGTGCCTTGTAAAAGGTAAGCGTTCTGGGCTTGTCCGCTGTAAAAATGATTGCTCAAAGTGCCCCTACTATTCTGCCGGGAATAAACTTCTTGGAGGCGTTTTATCGCTTGATGTTCTTAGAGATGACGGCAAAGAGGAAGCGACGACTTCCGATATCGAGCGCGATCTGATTGAGTTTGAGGAGAATGATCAGCGTATTGCTGCTCTGCATAGAGCGATTGAAATGCTCAATGAACGACAGCAGTATATTGTCATGGAAATATTCTTTAAGGGAAAAACGCAAGAAGAAGTTAGGCGGAAGATTGGCATTAGTAAGTCTTCTATGTCTGAGGCTTATCACTGCATTTTAAGGCTTTTAAAAAATTTTTTGCAGGAAAATTAAAATTATTTTCATTTACACCCGAACTTTTCGAGATAAGTGTCCTTAGAGAAGTGAAAGGGTAATGAGAAAGACTTTCACCGTAAATTGCAAGAGATTACCTTGGCGTTGCGGCAAATAAAAAGAAAGGAGGAAATCGGGTGTTATCGCCGGAATGTGTGAGGAAAGACTTGCGCGATATAAGGTATTACTATTCACGCAAAGCAGAGCTTGACAGTGCAGCCAAAGAACTTGGCGCGCTGCCTGTTTTAAGAACGGTAGAGAGGTATAACTGCGTTATACGCAAAGCGCCGATAATTCTTTACGATTTATATGCGTGTCTGTATATACATGGAAAAACTCAAGAAGCGGTTGCAATAGAGTTAGGGTATACTCCGCAGTATGTTCGTAAGTTGGTTAACAGACTCAATACCTATTTTCAGAAAAACATTACTTAAAGGAGATTGAAATGCAGAAAGAAATCAAGGAAATACTTGAAGGAATGTGTGGCAAGGCAAAGGGTTCGGTAGCTTACGAATGTATGGAAGCCGGGGAGTGTGATACCTGCGAATACAAGGATAGCTGCGAGGCATACGACGATGAAGATTTTGAGTTGCCCGACTTCCTTATAGACGCGACCAATATATATCGCCAAAGCATTTCATCGTAAAGCAGCAGTTAATTTTCAATAATTGCGGTATGTGCGGCACACATACTGTAAGCAACGATACATATTATGCGCGAACTGAGGAACGCGATTTAGCGTTTGACGCGCTCTTTGAGGATAGTGTTTTCCATGAAGGCAAGCGCCTTCCCACTATGTCCTATATGCGTTCTTATAAAGATTAATCAATGGCAATAACGGCTTAAAAATTCGGGTTAATTGCGCCATATCCTAGGGTTAATTGCAATTATGTGGCGAAAACCATAGCGTTCTTTAACACATTGAGAGCCGTGAGCAATATATCAACAATTTCATAATTTTTTTTCGCTTAGCTAACGGCAACACGGGCAGCAGCTTTAAAGCTGCAATTCAAATTGATTTTTACGGAGGTTATAACTCAATGCCTAACAATAACGGCAATCAGGGAAGCACCACTCAGCGCAACTATAATGAAAGACGCTGGTTTGTCCCTTCAAAGCGTGCAAAAAATTATGCTGACGAGCGTAAAGCAAAGGTACATCAGCGCGGCCAGAAAGAAGGTCAGCCGCTCACCGATTATGAGGCGGGGATGCGTTCGGGGTATCTTCAGTGCCAGTCGGACCACGCCGGCATCTACAAGTATAAGAAGGCAAGATCTGAGGGTAAGTCAAAGGAAGAGGCAGCGAGAATTTCGCGCCAGAAAGGTAAAAAGTAATTAAAGGAGGATAGCTAAACTTAATGGCAAGAGCAATAACAGTAGAGAGAGAACTTTTCGAGTATAAAGGTAAAGAGTATTACGGGTATTTCATAAAAGGTACAGTCAAGGGCAGACCTGTCCGTGTGGGCATTAAACCGCCCGACAACGGCGGCTATATCGTTCTCGATATTTTCTTCGACAGCGAAAAGCCCGTAAATCTTGTAGTCAACCCCTACGAGATTACAACCGAGGACGGCAATGTGCTGTCAGGCAACACCTATGCCGTAGAGGGCGTGGATGAAGAAACGGGGGAGGTCTATACCTGCAAGGTAAAACCTACCCGCGAGTCGGACAAAACTCTCCTTGCAATGCTGATTAATCAGACGGCATAAAACTTTTTTGGGAATGCGGCCTGCGGAATTTCCGCAAGCCGCAGTTCCGAATGAGTAACGGATATTATTCAAATAAGCGCACAGCAACAATTAAAACTGTTATGGCTATTATTCTGGTACTCGCCCTTCTTGCGGGTATAATCGGCGCTATTGTTGCTCTTACAAAGAATAATCAGGGCGATGAGCTTCAGATAGCCGAACAGGAAAATAATTATAAAGCAGGCTCTTTTGTAACGGAGTCCACAGTAAATGGTGCTGCGCTTATGGTGTCTGCCTTTAGTGCGGACTCTTTAAGCGTTGGCGAAAGCGTTGCGCAAGGTTCAACGGCAAGCGTTTCGGTAAGTTACACACCCTCGTATCTTACAAACGTCAAGTTCAATTATGAGCTTGCGTTCGAGAACCCTTCTTCGGCTTGGGCGAGTGGAAAGAGCGTAAGCGACTATATGACGTTTACTCCCTCATCGGACGGGGCGACTACTGGCAGATTGACGTGCAAAAAGGCGTTTGGCGAGCCCATTATTTTGACAGCTACGTCAAGGGACGGAAATAGCGTCAGTGGCAGCTGTACACTCGGCTATATAGCCCGTCCTACTATCAATGACGTAACGTTCTGCCCTTCGGATTTCGGCGATTCGACCGAGCTTGAAGTCAGCTATTCTCTTGGCGCGGTACGCACAAAGGCACATTCGACGCAACGGCCTATGTGTCAGTAAATTCGGATTTTATAGATGACGTAAAAGCGCAGCTCAGTTTTAATATCCAAACAACGTCCTGCGCTTTTACAACGTTCTATGATTACGATGATGAATATTTCTATATTCAGTATGGCGATGGCAGAGAGATGACATGGGATTTATTTATCTCTAATTTCAACTCCCTGACTTCTTCACAGAAGGCGCAGTTGTATTATGCTTGGTATCAGACCTGGCAGAACGATTATCGCAGTACAGATTTCATCTTGGTAGACTATGAAATCGAGTATAGCTATAACGGCGAAACCATTATCAGTGAGACAGAATCTGATTTACCTATCGGCTACCTCACAGGCGAAGTTGACGGTTCAAGCGTTGAATTATCAAATGTAGACGTCAACGGCGGCGGTACAATTCTATTTTAAAGGAGGACAATAAATTGAATTACGATTATGAACATGACTATGAATTGAATAGGCACAAGACTTCAGATACAGTTAAGTGGGTACTCACTCTCATAGCCTTCATTCTTGTCGGCGTAATGTTCGCAGGAATAATCTGCGGCTGGTTTGATAAGAGCGAGGACGAGCAAACTCCCGTAACCGAGGAGCAGACTGAGGAGGCGGGCGGCGCAATCATCAGCGAAACAACGGGCAGCGGTGTAAAGCTGGCGAGTACTAAAATTGCCGTAGCCGATTATGCGGAATACGGCATTTCCGCTATGGCAGAGACGGCATATTCTTTAACCGCTACAATAACGCCGAGCAATGCAACGATACAGGATGTGTCTTGGTCTTGTGCATTTGAAAACCCTTCTTCCTCTTGGGCGAACGGTAAGAACGTAGCAGATTATGTAAGTCTGCCTAATACGTATAGTCTTAAAAACTCATTCTCGGTCTTACAGGCGTTTTCCGAACCCGTAATAATAACGGTAAAGTCTGTGTCAAATCCCTCTGTCAGCGCAACGTGTAAGGTGGATTATGTAAAGCGAGTAACAAATGTAGCTTTTACTACCCGTACGGGCGAGACCAGCTTAACAGTAAATCCGTTGGACGGTGAAGATAATGCGCTTAAGGTCGAAGTTACATATTCCGGAGGCACAGTTGAACCTACGATTACCTATTCCATGAAAACAGTCACGGGTGATTTTCGTGAGTCGAGTGCCAGCGACCAGTTAACCTATGTTTACTACTCTTGTGACGATAACGGCGAGGACAGCACCGATTTTTTAAGCGATAAGGTCGTGGCTACCTATGATAACGCGGAATGTATAGAGGCATTGGTTGACTGTGAAGCGGATGTTAAGAGTATTTATATAACCGATATTTTGTACAGCGCTTGTCCTAACCATAATTACTGGGATTGGGATACTTCTGTTCAAAATAAAATACGCAATATTTTTTATAATCACTTCGGCAGTCATGGTCTTGCGGGTTATCACGAACTTACATATACTGCCACATTCAACGGTACAAATTACGGCAGCGGTACTGAAACTATGAACATATATTACAACTGTTCCGGCTTATCTGTACCCGTTAATGGACTGTCGCTCAATAATACTCACCTGTATGTCTGATACATAGAGGTTGAATTATGAGCAGACATAGCGATAATCGTAATCCTGTTTTAAGGGTTACAATCTGCATTGTATTTGTGCTGATTATAGCCGGTCTTATCGGCGGTCTCCTGTACAGGGCTATAGGCAGCCGCGGTACAACCGACTATATTAACTACAACGACATAGACTATTCGGCGGAGACTGAAAGCGATATTACTCTTCAGGCGCAGGACAATATTTTCAGTGTGAAATCTGCAACAGGCGGGATGGCTGATTATTCTGTAAAGATAGTTGCAAATTCTGAAAACAACTTCGAGTTCGTTATGGACGGTCAAACTTATAATTTTATAAGCGCTGACGAGAACAACAACGATTATACTTCTGTTTTCGGAGTTTCGGAATATGCCGATTATTTTGTAGTCAATATTCCGGATGATTTCACCGTTGAAGGCGCTGTTGAAAGTGTTTACGGCAAAGATATTGAAATTTTAGATGAACTCAACTCTTCTTATTGTTATTTCACTATAGTGATAACTTTGGGTGGAAATTCAATAAATTTGAATTTCAATTTTGCCGAGCAAATTAGCTTGGAGCCGCCATATATTGTCGTTTAACAAATAAAAAACTATAAAAGGAGGTCATCAATGAATGAATTATATGAGCATAAGCGTTCAGATACACTTAAATGGATTTTAACGCTTATAGCTTTTATTCTCGTCGGTGTCTTGTTTGCCGGAATTATCTGCGGATGGTTTGATAAACAGGAAGAAGCGCCGGATACAGAGCAGACGGAACAAACTTCGGTCATTGACGGCGATGGTAATGTAATGAACAGTGATACAGTATATAGTATGCCCTCTGCAATGACGTTTTCCGCTGCTGCTTTGGCTTCTGTTACGTCATCGCAATCTGTTGATGTCCGCATAGAGGCCTATGTATATCCTGAAAATGCGGCCAACCGCGAGGTTGATTATACTGTCGCATGGGGCAACGCCCCTTCGCACGGCAGTGAACCTGTTTCAAATTATCTGACGGTAACACCCGATTCGGACGGCAGCAGACTTGCAACTGTTTCCTGTAAAAAGGGTTTTGACGATGACACGATAATTATCACGGTAATCACGCGTGATGGCGGACATACGGCAACTTGTACTGTAACCTTTGAAGGTATTGCAACTGATATAAGCGTTTCAAGCAGTACTGCGACCAGAAAATCCAATTCCTCACGCGGTACCTATTACGAGGTGTCAACGAATAAGACCTATACATTCAATATCAGTCTGTCTAACTCTTTGAACGATGCTTCCGGTAGTTTATCGGTATCCGATGTCGGCGGCTATGGCTCGCTGTATTTCGGCAACGGCTCGTTTAATGACGGCGGGTATATCAATTATACGGATATGTATCTCAAGGACATAGACGAAATTGCGGACAAGTTTATAACTTCTGCAACTATTTCGGGAAACACACTGACGATAAAGACGGGCACGCGCGAGCTGGAAAGCTATTACGCCCACATTGAATCTGATGATCTGTTCATAGCAGATATTCTCTATGACAGGTATGTTGTTGAGATCACCGATGACTTGTCCAGCTACAAGGGAGAGGGAGATACATTTTATAATTCCAAGGCAGAGTATAATGTTGAAACTTCTCCGTCCTGTTATTTCTATGTTACGGTAAAGGATAGCGTGAGTGGCTTAGAGGAAACAATCAAATTGTGGATAGTAAGTTCGGTTCGCAACGTTACGCTTGTAAGTAGTCTTACTTTTTAAGGGGGTGCAATATGCAGTCATCTAAAGGTAAAACTATTGCGAAAGTTATAGGCTATCTGCTGGTAGTTGTCGTTTTGGTTGCCGTTGTAGGTCTTATCTACCGCTTTACTAACGGCTTTAATGAAGATTTCAAGACGTTTTTTGTAGAGCATAACGGCAATCAGATTTTGACGACAGACACCGAGATGTCGTTAGACACGGGTGAGGTCTACCGCTTCGATGTCAAGTACACGTTCGATACTGAAAATACCCAGCCTAAAGATTATAACGTTAAGGTCTTGCCGAATGTAGAGCGTGATTTCGATTATACGGTTGACGGCGAAAGGTATTTATATTCCAAGGCGGGCGACCTGACTGCTGCCTTTGCGTTGAGTAAGCAAGATACATATTTTGAAATTACAATTCCTGAAGATATGAGCTTGCAAAAGGCGCTTGAAAGCTGTTATCCCGGACAAAGCGTAGACGTGCCCGAATCCGCAGGGGCGGACAACCCGTACCCTTATGCGCTCATAGTTTCATCGTATAACGAGAGTGTTGTATATCACATTTATCTGAGCATAGGCGTGAATGTAACGGGCGTGTCGCTAGATCAAACAGAAATTGTTTTCTCTGGTTATGTAGACGGAGCCGAAAGTTTTCTTATAGGCTATGATACGTTGGGCTGGGGCTCGTTCAGCTCGTTGGATATTGAGTGCCCTAAGAGTGCGAAACCCGGCGAGAATGTAACGGTAACGGCTACTATAGTAACCGGTTTGGCGGAGCAATATAAAATCTCACGCGTCTCGCTCGTCTCTACGGATACGGGCGAAGAAATTGAAGAGAACTTAACTACTAACGGAAATACTTATACTTTTATTATGCCTGAAGAGGAGGTAACTATTATGTTTTACATTGTCCCGATTGATATGTGAGGTGACGTATGAGGTTGCAGCTTAAACAAATTTTATATTCGGTTATAGCTGCCTGTATGTTTATCCTTGTGGTGTTGTGCGGACAGGTAAAACTGTCCGCATATGCCGACAGTGATATGAGCGTGCAGGCGGCATATGAGAGCACCAATGTGCTTGATAATCTTGAAGGAGCAACCATAGGCGGTAAGACATTTGACATCGCGGACTATCCGCATAACGACAGCGGCGTGCCGCAGGTCATTTCCCTTGTGGAGTTCTGCTACTCCTACTATGCGGACAGGCAGGCAGACTTCGGACTGTATGTCTATGTGTATAATCCGCAGGATATAGCTTTCGATATGGCGACGGACAGGAATAAAATTCAGCTCACCTACGGGGATAAGCAGAGCTATTCCAAGTACACGTTGGAATTTCTCAATTATTCTGAACGGGCAGGCTATGAGGGCAGGTTCTTTAAGTTCGGGATACTCCTGTCGGATGCTGAGCGTCTGGATATACTGAACACCGTTGATGACAACGGGCGTGTGTATAAGATCAGTGGCATTGAGCTTTCGTATCAAGGTGCAGTCACGGAATATATCTGCGCGCAGACCTATACATATACGGGCTATGCGGAAGGCTACGGCTCAGAGCTTGCCACAGGCGACACGCTTGCGTGTAAGGTGGACGGGTTCAATAAATATCTGACGCTGGACGTGCGTTCGACCTATTACCGCCCGGAGGGTAGCAATGGTTCGGAAAACAAGCAGGACACGCTGCACTCCGTCTATTTCTCCGTTCCGAACGAGATCATGCGCGAATATGGTGTGATGACCGCTGTCCATGCGACATGGCTCAACGCCTATACCGCGCCCATTTTCGTAACGGGAAACGAGGAATATTATAACGGCTTTATGGAGCTTGTCGGTATAGACAGCCCTGAAACAGACTACGGTTTTCATACGAACGAAAAAGGAGGTTATCTGGGCGGGTTCTATTTTGTCAACTATTCGCATGGGTACAACTATTCCAATTCGGTGGATACCGTACTCTCCAAGCTCAACTATGTATTCCTCGCGGAGAACGGCAATGCGGATACATATACTTTGCCCGCAGAGGAGCTGTTGGGAGATAGCAAGAGCGGCAAGAAAGGCTGGTTTGAAACGTATACGCAGAACTTCGGCGGGGAGCTGGTGAACGATAAGTACAGCGCCGCGTTGTTTGAAAGCGTGGACGATGCCTTTACGGATAAGACCATTACGAGCGACGACACATTCAGCCTGACAAGCGTTACGACCTCGCAGAACCTTTGGCAGAAGATTTGGGGAACATCTACGTCCTATACGAACACTTATATAATGAGCGCAATACAGGACGTAACGCTCGAGGCTATGGATAACGCTTTGAGCGAAAAACAGTTCTGTGATGAATACTTTATTGCCGAAGGCGATTACGACGAGCTGTATTCCTATGTCAGGACGGCGAAGTCGCGCGACGAAACGGTGTATCTGTTCCGCTATTATCAGTCTGAATACTTCGCGGTGGAGCTGTCCGAGGGATATTGGGAAACGGGTTGGTACACGCAGACGGTAGGCGATATGACGATGCCTGCCTACGGAAGGCACTATGAGCATGGCGACACAAATGCTTATCTGTGCCAGATGTGGGTGCAGCTGGACTTTGACATTATTGACCTGACGTTCACGAAAGATAACGTGGATACAGTCATTCCCGTCATTATGTCACCTATGGATATTGCCGCAGACGGCACTCCGCCCCTTGTTACAACAGACGACGGGCTTGCTTGGTGGCAGATATTGCTTGCGATTATAGTTTTAATAGCTATTATCTGGCTGCTTCTTAAGTTCGCTCCGGCGATAGTTTATGCCATTATAAAGATTATTGCGTTGCCTTTCAAGGCAATAGCAAAGTTGTTCAAAAAGAAAGAATAAGGAGGTTTTTATGTTCGCAAAGTCAGCAAATAGAAATTATACAGCAACAAATAGTTCTTCAAGGTCTGGTCGTTTCAGAACTTATTCAAGGTCTGTACGGGATGCCTATAACTATGGCTTCCGCGACGGCTATGCAGCCTATGACGGTGTGGCTGAAAAGCGCGGCGCATATATGGCAGCAAAATACGGCTATATGCGCGGGCTAAAGGCGCACAAGAAGGTGAATAAGTATCAGGCAAAGTCACGCAGATATTGAAGGTAAATTCGGTTAATGCGTGTATATGCCGCAATTAATGCAATATTTAATGCCGGGCGGGGCGGTAAAACTCCGTTCGGTATTAAATAATTTTTAAGAGGTGAAATGAATGAAAAATACAATCAAATGGGTAATACTTGTGCTGCTGGCGGTTGCAGTAGTTGGAGTGCTGGCGTGGGTTATAACTTCATCGGTTAGTACGTCTGAAAAGCCTGTTGAGCCCGACACTCCTGTTGTCCCAGATGAGCCTGTAGTTGACGATGAGTTTATTGTCTATTACGGGCCCGATGTTTCCTTTACTTCGGACAGCGTGGGGACGCTTACATTACCCGCCGAAGGCAATGTGTTGTTCGAGGTCTCGGGCACGGACGATTATACGGTAAAAGTAGTATCTAATATTGAAGAAAACGGCACGGCGGGTACTGTGGCTTACTATTATCTTGTGGACGGCCGCCTTGCGCTCTTTTCCAATGACGATTATACCGAGCAATTTATAAAAGATCTTTCGGCGCCGAATTTCTTTTATATAGATTGCGGTTCGGGAAGTTTTGACCTTGAAACGCTGCTTACTGCAAGTGATCTCTTCACCCTCGGCAGAGGTAACAATAAGTTTATATGGGTATTCTAAATCCTCGGGAATATGCAAAGTTACGCTTTCCGCGCCATGCATCTTTTAACTCAGGAGTGAGAGGATGATAACATTTAAGCGAATAATTGCCGTAGTGCTTGTAATTGTTGCGGTGCTCGTTGTAGGCTATTTTGTATTCACGGGCAGTCAAATGAGCGGTACGGAGAAGGTGGAATATGAGCAGACGGATGGTTAATATATGTATTGCCGCAGCAATCTCGCTTGCTTGTATTACTCTTGCCGTATTCGTGTTCAATGTGTCGTATCTGAGAATGGGTGAAGCATTCCGCGATTTCGGGCTTTCGGTGGCGTACTATTTCTGTATGCTTTTCGGAATTGAATCGGGCATATCCCCCACCGTAAACGACTATTCGGGTGTATTGCAGTTCCCCATTTCCCCGCCGGAGAGTATGGAGGAATCTACGGATACGGCAGGTGAATACTTCTCATTACTTTTCAATGAGGATAATTTTTTCGCCTATTGGGACAAGGTGGGGGATATACTCTACAACTTTGCTCAGGGGCTTGTACTCATACTGCCTGTCTTAGTTTTATTGGCAGTAGTGGCGGTGCAAATTTATAAGAAGGGTAATACAAACCATAATGTGGATACGCTGCCTTTGCGTGCCTTTAAATGGGTTGCGGAGCGCACATATCAGCCGTTAAAGCGGCAATATCTGTCTTTTTGTGCCTTTCTGGATAAATACCATTGGATATGGAAATGTTGGGTGTTTATATGGGTTTGCAATCTTAACCTTGCAACAATAGGCATTGAGTCCTTTGCCTATTACTTCTATTTCGTAATTTCCTTTGATTTTGCGAACATATATGTGCAGCTCTGTAAACTCATTATAGATTTGCAAGTACTGTTTACACATTTCCCTTGGTGGACGGTATTGACCGGCATATATGTGCTGTTTAACCGCTGGAGAAGGCGTTTTGCTCTTAATAGGTTGAGGCATTACGAGGCACGCAACTGCGGGTTTATAAATGAGCTTCCCATCGTTTCTATGACTTGCGGTTCTATGGGAAAGAAAAAGACAACGCTTATCACGGACATGGTGCTGTCGCAAGAGGTCATGTTCCGCCAAAAGGCATTAGAAATTTTGCAGCAAAACGATATGAAATTCCCGTACTTCCCGTGGATAAAGTTCGAGGATGAGCTGCGGGCTTGTATTGAGCACGGCAGGGTGTATAACCTTGCCACAGTCAAGGAATGGGTGAACATAAAGAGGAGTCGCTTTGAAAAGCACGGCAATGTCAATTTGCAACTTTACGGATATGACATAACCCGCCACGGCGCTGTGTTCGAAGATGCTTTGAGGGTTAATAAGCTGTTCGACGTGCTGGAAACATATGCGCAGGCGTACTTCATCTACATAATCGAAAGCAGCCTCATCGTGGCTAATTATTCCATCCGCACGGACAACGCGATATTGGATAACGGCAATTTTCCGCTGTGGCTCATGGACTTCTTTCCTGAAATCAGGCGAGATTCAAGCCGCCATGCTCATATCCTTGACTTCGACGTGCTGAGGCTCGGCAAAAAGGTTTTGGAGAACAACCCCAAAGCCGGCAGCTTCGAGTTTGGCGTAGTTGGCATTACGGAGATAGGAAAAGAGCGCGGCAATAATCTGGAACTCAAAGAGGTCAAGCGCAATACCTACGATACCAATCAGAAGAACGACCTATTCAATAGCTGGCTCAAAATGTGCAGACACTCGGCTACGGTAGATAATTTCCCGTTTATAAAGGTATTTACGGACGAGCAGCGGCCTGAAAGCTGGGGTGCGGATGCCCGCGATTTGTGCGAGATTATATATGTTATATCTTCCGGCGAGATGCGACTTGCGTTGCCTTTTTACACTATAGAGGAAATGATTTCCGAATGGGCGTTCAACCGCTTCATGCGGCTGTACACCGATTTTCGTTTCAGGCGCGGCGACAATACGCTTTTGGTCTATGTTCTTAAAAGCGTTACGGCTTGGCTTTGGCGACGTAACCTGCGTATTTGGAACAGGTACGGCTTTTCGGTGCTTAAAATTGAGAAAGAGCGCGGCACAATGGACGGAAAGACTGAAAAGAAAAAGTACTATTTAATGAGCGCAAAGATATATGCAAAGAGGTTCTCGACAGACTGTTTCTCCGACTATTTCAATGAACTTGCCATAAATTCGTTTACGGGGCTTATGGAATACATGGAGTACGCTACCGAGAAGGCAAGTGTTGAGGAATTGCAGGCTCAAAACAGTTATTTCATCAATGCTTTGTATTCTATATGAAGGAGGTGATTACTTGTCTTTAAAGAAATGCAAAGTTTATAACGACGGCTCACATTTTATTGCAATTAAGCCCACTACGGGCAAAAAAGGCGTAAGGAGGCCGCGCCCGCCCGAAGAAGTTATTGTCGTTAAAGATGAGCAGAATTTAGATAAAAAGACGAAAAATATGGAAAATATGGAGCGAAACAGCAAGAACATAATAAAGGAAAGTAAGGAAATAAAGGAATTAGGCGAGTTGAGCATTAGCGGTTTGAATATTGAGGATTATATTGTAGATATGGAAACAGGAGAGCTTATTCCCAAAGGGTGTACAAGTACAAAAGCAGACGAATTTTTAAAATTTTACAGACAGTCCGTGAATATGGGTTGGTATGAGCAGGTAGAGTTTATAGTCAGTAAAATGCGGCCGTATTTTAAAGACGAGGACAGCTTATACAGGTATGTAGTCTATAAATTGCAGTGCCGTTTTCGTGCCGATATGACGAGAAGGCTCAGGTGTTTAAGGCGTGCAGCGTTGCATCATTTTAATTACTTTTGTACATTTACTTACGACAGCAAGAAGATGGACGAGCAGACATTTCAAAAGAAGCTGCTGACCACATTGAGGCATTTTGCAGAGCGGAAGGGCTGGAAGTATATGGGCGCATGGGAGCGTGGCGATGATAACGACAGATTACATTTTCACGCTTTAGTCTATGTGCCCGAAGGCGCTATGTCCGGTGAGATTGTGGTAAAGCACGAGTATAATGTTAAGACAAGGCGAATGGAAGATCGCAACGCAAATACTTTCTTTGACGCCAGGTACGGCAGAAGCACGTTCGATTACATAGACGGAACGGCATTGACATTAAGTAAAGCTGTAGATTACACATTAAAGTACATTGAAAAAGACGGCGGGCGTATGATTTGCTCAAAGGGACTGCGCACATTTATCGAGACGGATATAGACGAAGATGATATTATTACGCTTCTAAGGGAGGACAACGACACAAAATATATCCTTTTCGATGACTTTACCGTGTATAGAGACGGAAAAGAGCTTGGCGAGTTTTCGCCGGGCATTTTGGCAAACGCAAAAACGGTAAACTAAAAGCTGAACGCTGCCCCGAAAAGAACAAGCGGCAAAGACGGGGCGATTTGCAAGCGGGTTAGTGCAAACGCCCGTCTGCCGCTCGTCACGGCGAGCTTTGCGTTCAGGCGAGCCGCCTTGCGTCAGTCGGTTCAGTTTGTGTGTGCGCTTGGTCGGCGCCCGAGCGCGAAGCGCGAGGGTGACGGAACGGCGCAGCCGTTCCGTCAGCTGAAAGCCGCCGCTTGTTAATACCAAGCGCACACACTACAACCATTTGGTATTTTTTAGGATATTTTTCGGGATAAAAATAGAGCAGAATTTGTGGCGGTGGGGTTTAATTTGTTCAATGAATGTTTATAAAATAGTTTACAATATGGTTGACAATATTATAGATTTAGATTACAATATGGTTGACGATGATTAGGGGGTATTTATGGAACTTAGTAAGTTACGCGATTTGATTTTGGGTGAAGAATATTACAGCATTGAGGATTTGCGCTATAACAGCAAGCTTGGTATACTGATGTCTAAGGATGAGCTAAACGAATTTTTTGACGAAAAGGAAAGAATGATAGATGCAGGTAATATTCACATAAAAAAGTTGCCGTTAAAAACCTTTAACTCAAAATATTGCTTTTATGTAAACGGCATATATCTGTTGGACAAATTGACGCAATACTATTCGACGCATGTTGAGGATATGAAGTTAAATAGGATATCTCTCTTTACCCGTCATGCGGACGACATTTTAATGTCAAGGCTGTTTTCCGAAGTAGAGGGGACCCTTAATGTTGAAAATGTTAACACTACGCATAAACGCATAATGGAGATTTATCAAAGAGGGCAGCTTTCCGATCGCAACGACATTATAATCAAAAATATGTTTGAGGCAATCAAATTTATAGTCGAGCAAAAGCCTGCTTTCAATAAAGAAAACTTGTTTAAGTTGTATAATATTCTAAGCGCCGATTGTCTGGATGAAGAAGATAAGTTAAAAGAAGGAGCATACTATCGTGACGATAGTGTTTTTGTCGGTCAATTTGAAGGCGCTCCTGCACCTGTCATAGAAGAATGTATGGATAGTCTTTTTGCTTTTGCGGGCGATATTGAAAATGCTAACAGATATGGTATACTGATGCCTCAAATATGCCACTATTATATTCTCTATATTCACCCATATTTTGATTATAATGGCAGAACGGCTCGAATGGTTTCGTTTTGGCTGAATACGATCTATGATATCATTGCTGCACCGCAGTTTATGAGTGAGGCCATAAATGATAACAAACGGGAGTATTATAGTGCAATAATAAATACGCGCTTATCTCGCAATGATATGACCTATTTCCTCGGTTACATTTTGAAAACGGCTACAAAATACAGTCTACTTTATAAAAATCTTGATGGAATAGAAGAACTGCTTTCAAAGACGGGTGACTCTCTATCCTCTACCGAGTGGGGCTATCTTAAAAAGATACTTGTGCATAATCCCGAAGGATATTTCAACTATAAAAGTTTCCTTGAATATATAGGCGGTTCAATGAGTAAAACAGGGGCGTTGAAAATTTTAAATAATTTTACCGATTATGGCATTTTGGATAAAAATATAAACAAAAAGAAAGAGGCTATATATAAGGTCAATAAGGATATTATTACATTTAAATACGTAGAT
>ERZ1090868.752-NODE-752-length-17936-cov-6.346010_pt1 | contig 17936 bp, 14 predicted proteins | sample MGYA00478475_ERZ1090868 | MGnify/ENA primary metagenome ERZ1090868 (study PRJEB33644, sample SAMEA5815747) | chicken gut metagenome | biome: Chicken; feature: Gastrointestinal Tract; material: Caecum | place: Ireland | collected 2019-01-01 | study: A study of the...
TCATGCCCTCGCAGGCGGGCGAAAGCGGGGCGTTTGCCCGCCGCAGCAAGGTGCGGGCGCGGGCGGCGTTGTCGGTATATGTTTTCATCGGGTCGGCTCCGTTCAAAGAGATTTGTTCCGAAACGGCGGCAGCGTGCGCGGGAATATGCGCATGAATGCGCGGAAAAAAGGCAAACTGTATGTATGCTCACGCCCGCAGAAAGCAAGGCGCAGCGGCTGTATGCGCTCGCGCTCGTCTTTTACTTTGTTTCCTTTATCGGCTGGTGCGGCGAAACGCTGCTCTTCCTCGTGCGGTTCGGCCGCCTGCGCGACCGCGGCTTTCTCACGCTGCCCTTCTGCACCATCTACGGGAGCTGCCTGACGGGGATGTACCTTTTCATCGGCACGCCGCAGAACGGAAGGCTCGCGCCGCTCTTCGCAAAGGCGGAGGGCCTGCGCGGGGCGGCGCGCCCCGCCGCAAAATGCGGACTGTATGCGCTGTACTTCCTCTGCGCGGCGCTGCTCCCCACCCTCGCGGAACTCGCCTTCGGCGGGCTTTTTTCCGCTTTCGGCGTACGGCTCTGGGACTACGGATACAAAAAAGTGCACCTGTACGGGCTGATCAGCCCCGACCAGTCTTTGCTGTGGGGCGCGCTCATCACCCTCGCCATGCGCTTTGCGTGGGAGCCGCTCCATGCGGCGATGCGCCTGCCGCCGCGCGTGCGGAAAACGGCGGCGATCGCCCTTACGGCGCTGACCTCGGCAGACTTTCTCTTCTGCGCGGCGTTTCTCCTCATCACGGGCAGGCGGCCGACGCTTTTCTGAACGTTTACAGGTTCTTTTTCAGCGAACGGCGGATGGATCCGAAAAAGCCGCCGTAACGGCGGGTGGCGTTGTACAGCTTGTGCGTCCCGCAGGCGACGTTTGCCGCGAGCATGCGGAAGGCGCGGCGCGCGCCCGTGCTCTCGCCGAGGAACACGCCGTCTTCCTGCGGCAGGATGCCCGCGAGCGGGATCTTCAGGATATCGGCGATCTCGCGCGGGGATAAGATCTCGCCGTCGACGACGAGGTCGCCGCGCACCATGTTGACGACGAGTTCCACCTTTTTGAGCCGGTAACTGCGCAGAACGTCCGTCACCTTATCCGCGTCGCGCAGCGAAGAGATGTGCGGCGTGGTGACGACGAGCGCCTCTTCCGCGCACGCCGCGGCGCGGTGGAACCCGCTGCCGATGCCCGCGGGGGAATCTATGAGCACATAGTCGAAGCGCGGCGCAAGCCCGTCCAGCACCAGGCGCATCGCCTGCGGGGAAATGAGGCGGGAAGGACTGCCCGAAGCGAGGATAAAAAAATTTGCCGATTCGGGATGGCGCACGAGCGCCTGCATCGCGCGGCAGCGGCCCTCGATGACGTCGGAGAGGTCGAACTGCACGCTGTTTTCCACGCCGCATATCACGTCTGCATTGTTCAGCCCGACGTCGGCATCGGCGAGCACGACCCTGTCCCCCCGCGCGGCGAGGCACAGCCCCAGCCGCACGGCGATCGTCGTCTTGCCGACGCCGCCCTTGCCGGATGTTATCACGATCTTGCGCGCCACGAAAAGCCCCTCCCCTGTATTCTTTCACGGTATAGTATAACGCAGGCGGGCGCGCGTTTTGCGGCTTTTGCGCGCGAAAAAGGGGGAGCTTTGCCGAAAGCGCCCCCTGCCGAACGTTCCTTTTATTTTGAAGCGATCAGTTCCTGCCTGGCGATCTGCGCTTCGAGGCTTTCAAATACCCGGACCTTACAGGCGGCGCGGCTCATCGCCACATAGAGGAGGTGGAGATCGGTATTCCCCTCCGCATAATCGTCGTTGTCCGCAACGATGATGATATCGTTCTCCAGCCCCTTGAACTTCCTGATAGAGCTGAACGTGATGCCGCTTGCAGGCTCGCCCTCTTGGTACTGTTTCACTTCAAAATTGGTTATCTTTGACGCAATGCTCTTTCCCAAATGGTGTCTGCTTAAAATCGTTATCCTTTCGGGAGAGATCTTTTCGTTGATGATCAGTTTGTTCAGCGTCTTTTCGATCTGTTTGAGTTCGTCCTTCTCGTCTTCATAGAGAAAATAGATCTGCTCGTCCGCCGCTCCGTCTTTATGAATGGAAGACGTCGTAATGCCGGCTATCCTGTCAAGTTCTTTCTGAACGGTCAGAGAATTGCGCACGTTGACGTTCAGCTCGATGTCCGCGGGCGTTCCGGACATTGCCTCTATATAGGAACTGAACTGCTGCTGATAGACGCTGTGGTCGTAGATGCCCTGATAGAGAAAATCGCCGAAAATGTAATAGTTTCCCTGCGCGATGTGCCCTTTGAGCATCATGCTGACGAGTATCAGATACTGTGCGCTGAAGTCCTGCCCCTCGTCGATGACGATGGTATCGAACTCCGTCGGTTCCGTCGCCAGAATTTTCAGGGCGTGCACGGGCAGAAGGTATTGATAAAAATTTTTCTTGTCCAGCCCGATCTCCTCTGCCGACGCAAGCCCGTATTCTATGCTTTTCTTTTCAAAATAGTCGCTGATGGAAAACACGCTTATGTTTTCAAAGCCGGCGACCTGCCTTTTGAGGAAGTCGGTCAGATACAGCGTATAGGTCATCAGCGCGACCTTTTTACCGGGAACGGATGCCTTCCTCTTTGCCATTTCTACGGCGAGCAGCGTTTTCCCCGTACCCGCCGCCCCGTGTATGATGGCGGAACGGGCGTATTCCAGCTTGTCGAGCACGGACATCTGTTGCTCCGTCAGACGAATGCACCTTTCGCTGTTGCTTTCCATGCGCACGGACAGGGGCGGGATACATTCAAAATTGGGGCGGAGCAGTGTTCTTATTTTTTCTATTTCGTTCACGGACGGCAATTTGAATTTTTTCAAACTCCTGCCGGCTGAAAGATTTTTTTGCAGATAATATTCGGAAAGTTTCCTTATATAGGTAAAAAAGTCATTTTTACGTTTCAGATCGTAAACCTGACTGGGAGAAAAAGTCACATCGCGCTTATCAAAATCAAAAAAGACATCGGGAAAGGCTACCCCCGTTCCGAAATAAACGAACTTGTCCAAATCGGCAGATCGCCCTTTCAGGAAATCCATAATTGAATGAGCCGCCAAATTTGCCTGCTCGAAAGGATCGTTGATGTGAGATTTAATGCCGTCGGAATTGACTGTAAACCATTCCCCGTCCGAAAAGGAAACGCCTCCGCCCTTTACCTCGATCACGAAGCAGCCGAGATTGGGCGCGAGAATGACAAAGTCTGCCTCCCCTTCAAGCTGCGACACATGATGCTCGAGATGCAGCGAGTGAAACACGACCCAATCCCTCGTGCGGGCGTCATTTTTGATGAGATTGAAAAGTTTTCTCTCCGCACCGCTCGCCGTGTTTTCCCCTGCCGTATACGGGATCATCGTAGCCATAACAAACCCTCCTGCGTTTTTCTTTTATTATAGCAGACGGGTATATCAGAAATTGAGAACAGAGAAAAAATTTTTCCGCTTTCCGAATAAAAATCCACCGGCAAAGCCTCTCTTGAACCCCGTAACTATCGCGGGGTTTTCTTTATACAAAAAACCGCGGCCATGTCCGCAACGCCCGCAGATAATTTTCCGCAGCTCTTATCTGGCTATGACTTTCAGAACGCCGTCTTCTGCCGAGATCTCACATATACGCGCCGTACGGTTTTCCCGTTCGCCGTTCTCACCGCCATCCCTCCCGTGATAAAACAGAAAATATCTTCCGTCCTCTTCGAGAATGCTGTTGTGTCCCGTCCCGTTTTCTGACGCGTTTTTGCACAGCAACGGGGCATATGCGTCGTCCGCGGGATATTTGCGGAAGTCCAGCTTCGTGAGATCGCTCTCTGCGGAATGCGCGCGGGCATAACCGATATAATAATATTCGCTCTTGTAACAGTTGCCCGAATAGGTCAAGTAATGCCAGTCACCTTTCCTAAAATAACACGCACCCTCCACGGTGTGCCAGTCTTTGCCTTTTTCAAACCTGCTGCGCATGAAGATATCTTCGTCCAATGTGGGACGCACGACGACTTTGGGGCTGCCGCATGCCTGCACGGGCGAACGCATCCTGTCCAGAACGATCAAAGTCCCGGGACGGGCCGCCTCATAATCGTTTACGGAATAAAAGAGGAACAGCCCTCCGCCGCTTTCGACGGCGTGCGCGTCTATGGAGAAGGCGTCGGCTATCTCCGAGCGAAAGGAAAACGGCCCCGCCGGTGCGGCGGCTTCGGCGGCAACGAGGCGCTGGCTGTGTTCGCTCTGTGCCCCTTCCGGCATACAGGAAACGTACAGATAATATTTTCCGTCGAGACGGATGACGGCCGGCGCCCAGAATTCCATAAACCCCGCCCTGCGGAAACAGAAGCCGACGTAAGACCAGTCAGCTCTGTTTTCGCTTACGTACAGCTGCACGCCCTCTTTGTGCGTAGCGTACATATAATATCTGTTTCCTTCTTTCAAAACGTAGGGATCGGGCTGTACCTTCCCGACAGGCATATTCAGCTTCATATTTTCTCCGCTATGCAAACATAAAAATGACCGTGGCGGCAACGACGATGACAAGACTCAATACCGTTCTGACCGTGAATTTTTCCCGGAAGAATATACAGCCGATCAGCGTGGAAAACAAAATCGTACCGCCGTTTACGATGGGGAAAGTGACCGACGACCCGAGCGCTCCCGGCTGCGTTCCGAGCGCGATGAAGTAGTCTCCCAGACCGTTGCAGATACCGTACAGAACGGGCAGTACCGCGACGAGGATGCGCGCCTTTGCCGTGACCGCCGCCCGTTCCGCGCTCTCCGCATAAGGCACACCCCCTTCCGCGGCCGGCGCGGGGCGCCTGTTTGCCCGCCTCGCAATCGCAATGCACGCCCATACAACACCGGAGAGGAGGACGGTTGACAGGCCGTACCAACTCATGAAAATATTGTTGTCGACGGTGTACGCGCCGTCCGTCAGAACAGCGCCCGCCGTCAGAGCAGCGTGGTTCTGATGGACGGTGAACAGCACGCCGATCATGCCGTTCATCGCAAAAATACCGAAGTAGAACAGCAGCGCCTTCAGCCCGATGCGCGTCTTATTCACCCCCTTGAGTGAGAGGACGATCGCGACGGCCATGAGGGCGAGCGCGATGCCTTTGAGCGCGGTAAAACTCTCCTCGTAGAAGATCAGTCCCACGAGCGTGGGCATCACCATGCTTCCGAGCATCATGAACACAGAATAGATCCCCATATCTCCGACGGAGAGCACCTTGATGCCCATCACGACGCACGCGAGGGAAACGACGGCGATGCCCAGCGTCATGCCGAACGTGAACCAGGAAAAGCCGAAGCTGAACGAACCTTTCGCGATGCAGCCTTTTATGAAGAAAAAGAGCGCGATGGTGAGGTAGGCAAAGAAGGAGAGTTTCAGCGTGCTGTAAAAGCCCGTCCCCTTATAGCGCTGATACTGCTTCGTGACCAGAAACTGCGAGGCGAAAATGAGTGCGGCAAGTATCAGCAGAAGATAATAGACGAACATTATTCCTTTTCCTTCTGCCTCTTTTTTTCCAGCCACATTTCCCGCACCTTTTCGTACACGGAGTCAGGAATATCGGGGTTGCCCTTCGAATAGGACGGAACGCACATCGCCCCTCCCACTTTCGGGTCGACGCAGAAGGTGTCGTTCCTGTATTTGTCGCGCTCCTCCTTTTTGCGGAAATCCGGCACGTCGACGGGCAGATTGCCCAGAAACACCGATTTATAGGCGAGCAGCCCAGGGAGGAACATATCCAGCGCGGAATATACGTCTATCATCTGCCCGCCGTCGTCCTTCCCGAGGATCCTGTCGATGAAATAGTGCATCTCATAGTAGTCGGCGCCGCCGTGCGTTTCCTGCATCTTGTTTGCATCCTCGATGGATTGCCCGGGCTGACAGCAGTTGAGCTCTTCGTCGATCCATTCGTTCACGGTGCGGTAGGTATCGCCCTTCCTGTCCGTTTCCGCCATGCCCTCCGTTCCGTAGACCGAATACCACAGTCCGTATTTGTGCAGGTCTCCGTGCAGGCTGCGGATGACGCCGCCCGACTCCGTTTCGATCATCTCGATGCCTGCGGTGCCTTTCAGGTATCCGAGCGCCGTGAGGCGCGGGCTGGGAAGCAGTTCGTACCCGACGACGCGTTTGGGGCGTTCGCCCGTTATGTACAGGATGGGGCCGATGGAATGGGTGCAGTAATACGTCGCATACATCTTGTTCCGCCAATGGTCGCGCTCGCCGCGGGTGATCTCCGGCCATATTTTGGCGCAGTCGTGCACGTATTCCCCTTCCCCGTACAAAAATTTCCCGTACTTTCCGCTGCGGAACCGGCGACGCATCTCCATGACGCCGGGGAAATAGCAGCAATTCTCCCCGAAGGCATACACCTTGCCGCTCCTCTCCACAGCCTCCACCAGCTGCACAGCCTCCGCGAGGCACTGTACGGGCGAAATATCGCTTAAAACATGTTTGCCCGCATCGAGACAGCGGATGGCATAGGGCGCGTGTTCGAAGGCGTAGTTTGCCAGCACCACCGCGTCCACGGGGCATTCGAGCAGCTCTTCGAAAGTTTTTACCAGCTTTACGTTGCCCACGCCGCCGTGTTTTTTCAGAAATCTGCGGCACTCTTCGAGTACGCCGTCGTCCATATCGCAGATGGCGGTCAGCTCCGCCTCTTTATAGGTGGTGCAGAACTCCACCATCGAGATACCCCGGCCTCCGCCGAAAACGCCTATTTTTACCTTGTCCATAAGAAAAGTCCTCCTCGTTATTTTTCGACAGCGGCCTTTTTGCCGACAACGGCCCTGATGACTGCGGGGTCGAACTTTGCCTTCCTGTCATACGTATACAGCCCGTTCCGTTCCTGCTCCACGTCGTAGAGCTGGGTATAACAGAACCCCGTACAGTCCGGATTTGCGAGCAGCGTTTCCACCATCATGGAAAAGCGGGAGAGAAATTCCTCCTCGCTGCGCGGCGCGTCGCCGTAACCCCAGCTGCCGCCGTCCTCCCTGTCCCAGAGGATGCCGCCGAACTCCGTCACCATGTACGGTTCGTTCTTTCTTTGCTGCTTTTCGGGGTATAATTCGAAGTACCCCTTTTTGTAATGCGCGGTAAAGGTTTCCGCGTCCTGCGTGTAGTCGTGCACGTCGTAAATGTCCGTCTTGTCCGTGTGCATGCTCCCGCTCACGTCCACGACGGGGCGGGAAGGGTCAAAGGCGCGCGTCGCCTCGTAAACGGCGTTTATGACGCCCGCATCCTGCAGCGCGCCCGAACGGAAATCGTTGGTCTCCGTCTCGTTGAAGGGACACCACGTGACAATACAGGGATGATTTATATCCCGCCGCAGCACGGCGAGCCATTCGGGCAGCATATATGCGAGCGCCTCGCGCCTGTCGATGCTCAACCCGAAATTGGGGTATTCGCCCCATACGAGAAAGCCCAGCCTGTCTGCATGGTACAGATAGCGCGGGTCAAACACCTTTTCGTGCAGGCGGGCGCCGTTAAATCCCATCTCCGTCGCGCGCACGATATCGCGGGCAAATTCATCAGCATCGGCGGGCGTATAGACGCCGCCCGGATAATATCCCTGGTCGAGTGCGAGGCGCAGGAACAGCGGCTTTCCGTTGAGCGTGAACACGTTGTTCCTGAACCCCACCTCACGGAAGGCGAAATATCCGCAGACGGTATCGGCAGCGGTGCCGCCATCACAGACGGAAATGCGGTATTCGTACAGATTGCCCTCGCCGCACGCCCACAACTTCGGGCGCGGTATATGCGCATCCAGGCGGCAGTCCTGCGCGGCAACGGCGCGCGTCTCCGCGACCTTTTCCCCCGCGAAAAAGATCTCCGCACGCACTTCGCTCCCCGCCGCAGGGATGCCGAACTGCACGCCGAAAGAGACATTTCCGTTGAGTCGGGCGTCACAGCGCACGTTTTCGATGTATGTGCTGCCGAAAAATTCCAGCCATACGGACTGCCATATCCCGCTGCAACGGGTATAATAGGTCGAAAAGCTGCCGTACAGCGGGCTCTGCTTGCCGCTCGGCACGCGGGGATCGGTGCAGTCGTCCCGCACGCAGACGAAAATCTCGTTTTCCCCCGCCCGCACATAATCGGAGATCACCGCCCCGAACGGCGCGTACCCGCCGCGGTGCGACAGCACCTTCCGTTTGTTCACCCAAACGTCGGCGGCGTAATCGACCGCACCGAATTTCAGCAACACGTTCCCGTGATTTTCGGGCAGCGTGAACGTCTTTCTGTACCAGAGCTTCAGGTTGAATTCTTTGTTCTCCACGCCCGAAAGGGCGCTCTCGACGGGGAACGGCACGTTAATCTTCCCGGAAAGGCCGTTCCTCTTCCACACCTCGGGCTGCCAGTAAAACACCGTCGGGTTGTTCTCGATCTCGAACTCCCACTCGCCGCACAGCGACAGGAAGTTTTCCCTCGCGAACTGCGGATCGGGATGATTTGCAACCATGCCGCTCACACCCCCGTATCCTTCAGCAGCTGCCCGAGCAGCCTGCCTTCGTACCCCTGCGAGTTCAGCCACAGGCACGTTTTCAGGACGATGTCCTCAAAGTTTTTCAGATACCACTTGTAATCGGGATAAAAGTACTGCTCGTGTATCATGATCTCGACGAACCCTGCGCGGTGCACGTTTTTCAGCGCCTCTTTCAGCGCGGAGATGTTCTCTTCCGCGGTGGGACGGGAATTGATGACCGCGTCGATGCGGGAGAAGAAAATATCCTCCTCGTTGTCCTTCCAGAAATCGCGCGCGCCGACGTGTTCCGTGAGCGCTTTCGGGTACTGATACGCGACGAGCGGTTCCCCGTCCGCCATTTCGAAATATCCCGCGAGCGCCCTGTATCCGAGGTTGCGCAGCGCCCGCAGCCCGCCGCGGCTGACGTCGCCGAAGTGCACCGTGGTCACTTCCGAAAGCGTCCTCTTTCCCGCAAAGCGCACGATCTGTTCGTTTACGAGCCGCACGTCCTCTTCCATCCGCCTCATCGTCACGTGCGTGTAAGGGTTGTCCGGCTTTTCGTTGCGGGCATGGAAGGAGAGTTTGAGCCAATCCGAATTACTCTCCCATTCCTCTTTGAATTTGTCCGTCATCATGGACAGGTCGAAATACCCCCTCTCTTTGGCGAACCCTTCGGTCGTGGAAGTGTCGTAAAAGAGATTGAGGTGTACCTTCGCCCCCGCAAGGTCGTGCGCCTTTTTATATACGGCGAGGTAAGGGTCGTCGAAGAGGGAGGCATACCTGTCTTTGTTTTCGGTGATGTTTTGCAGGAACAGGATATTGTCGTCGCTGGACAGTCTGTACCCGCCTTCCGCGCCTTTCAGGCGCCAGACGGCGACGGTCGCCCGCGTGCCGTCCGCCCTGTTTACGGCAGTGAGCGATGTCCTGCCGCAGCGCAGCGGGACGCGCGCGGTATACGCTTTCCCGTCAAACTCCGCCGGTATTTCGTTGATCTCTATCCGCGCTCCCGCGGGAGCGCATACGGCGGCGGGGACGAAAAGCATCCCCTCCCGCTCCTCGCCGTCGCGGGCGTTCAGGCAGTCGCCGTCTGCCGGAAATATGAAATGCAGGGGTACGCAGGTGTTCAGGTAATCTTTCATGGTTTCCTCCTTGACCGGATACGGCGGCGCCGTTCATGCCCGTCCGTCTTTTGCCTCATACAGCATGACGGGTTGGATAAGCTGTTTCAGCCCCGACGAGGGATTGTTCAGTCGGTTTTCAATGACGCGGTATGTGCCGAGCGCAAATTCCGGGAAGTCGATCATGATCGTCGTCATCTGTTCGAGCCCGTAAACATTGCGGCAAAGCCCGTCAAACCCGACGATGCGCAGGTCGGGGTAGGCGCCGCGCACGTCTTCGATGGCGCCGAGCTTTGCGAGCACTTCATAGGCGAGCATGTCGTTGTAAAAGAACAGCCCCCTGTACCCCTCCGCGATCAGGGAATACAGCTTCCCCGTCTCCTCGCCGTCGGTATTGAAGTAGAGTATCTCCGCGTCCGCGCACAGTTTGCGCGCTTCGCTCACGAAGATGGAATAGCGGTATTCCGACAAAAAATAGTCTATGCCGACGTAGATCAGCTTTTTTCCGCCGCCCCCGCCGAGCAGGTACCGCGCCGCGAGGGCGCAGCCCGTCTGATGGTCGACGGACACGGTGTCCATATTCTTGATCGTCGGCTTATTCCCCACGAGCACGATCTTGATGTCGTTCAGATAGGCGAAGTCGAGGGTGGACGGCGACGGTTCGAGCTGGGTGACAAGCAGGTCGACCCGCTGCAAAACGCACTGTTTGATGACGTCGTTGTCCAGCCGTTCGGAATACAGGAGCAAAAAACCGTACTCGTTTTTTTCGTGCAGCAGCCGCGTAAGTTCGTAGCTGAATGTGTTGAAATACAGGTTGAGAAAGGAATTGATCAGAATGGCGACGACGGGTTTTTCGTCCTTCTTCATGCACTGCGCCACGCGGTTGGGCATATAACCGAGTTCGAGCGCCTTTTTCCGTATCTTCGTCTTTAGCTCCTCGGAAATATCGTCCATGTCGCGCAGGGCGTGAGAAACGGTGTTGATGGATACGTTCAGCTGGGAGGCGATCGCTTTCAGGCTTACGTTCTTCGTGCTCATCTGATCCTTCCGCCCGTGATCGGATCGAAGATATAGAGGTCTTCGGGCGGAAAGCGCACGACGATGCTCTCCCCGTTCTCTATCTTGTCTTTGGCGTCCACGCGCCCGACCATATCCTGCCCACAGAAATCGAAATGCACGTTGTATTCCCCGCCTAAAAGTTCGCACACGGTGGGCTTCACGACGATCGCGTTTTCATACGACGCGCCCTCCCTGTACTTTTCTATTTTAAGCCTCTCCGGGCGGATGCCTGCGAGCACCGTATGCCCGCTCTCCGTGCATTCCCGCAGCTGCCCGAGCTTCTGTTCGCACACGCCCTTTTCAAAGCTCCCCTTTTCTGGCTCGGGGAGCTTTTTCAGTTTTCTCTTTACCGAAGCCCACAGGCTCTCCCTCCCCTTCTTATAGCTTTTCGTATCCGAATACTCCCCGGTGACGGAAAGCGTTTTGAGGATCTCTTCGCGCGCGTCTTCGTCAAAAGACGCCGCCATCGCGCCGAACCTGTCGACCTGTTCCCTGTAAAAGGCGTCGTGCGCGGCAAGGAAAGAGGCGTCCGGCCCGATCTCAAGCTCCCCGCAGGACAGCCTTCCGTCCCTGTCCGCCTGCATGCCGAAAACGTTCATCGCGGGAGATCCGATAAACCGCGCGACAAAGATGTTGCACGGGCCGTTGTATATCTCTTCGGGCGTCCCGATCTGCTGGATGAACCCCTTCGACATGACGGCGATGCGCGTCGCCATCGTCATCGCTTCCGTCTGGTCATGCGTGACGTAGACAGTCGTCGCGCCGATACGGTTGTGCAGCTTGACGATCTCGCTGCGCATGGTGAGGCGCAGCTTGGCGTCGAGGTTGGAAAGCGGTTCGTCCATAAGAAAGACGGGCACGTCTTTCACGATCGCCCTTCCTAACGCCACGCGCTGCATCTGCCCGCCCGAAAGCTCTTTGGGAAATTTGTCGAGATAGGGCGTGAGGTCGAGCTTTTCCGCCGTTTCGTATACTTTGACCTTGATCTCGTACGGCGTGAGCCTGCGCAGGACGCGCCGCTCCTTTCCGTCGGCGTCCAGCTCGCAGAAATTTTCTCCGAGGCGGATATTTTTGGCCGCCAGCAGGGCGCGTTCCTTCGCCTCCGCTTCCTCTACCGCCGCTTTCCATTCGTCGGGAATGCCTTCCCGCACGCCGCGGGAGGAAGCATACATCCTGCACAGCATCTTCGCCGCATGCAGCGAAATGCCGAAAATTTCCGCCGCGTTTTCCTCTCTTTTTCCTTCCTTTCCCCTGCCGCCGGCCACTTCCGCGACCTCTTCCGCGCGCACGGAGGAGAACAGCTCCTTCAATTCCGCGCAGGCGCGCAGCGTTTCGTTGACGGCGGGCATCTCGTATTTATTGATGGTGAGCGGGAACGCAATATTCCCGAACACGTTCATCTGCGGGTACAGCGCGTAGCTCTGAAAGACGATCGCCATGCGTCTGTCCTTGCAGGGCTTGTAGTTGAGCAGCTCGCCCTCGAGGAAGATATCCCCGGAAGAGATATCCTCCAGCCCGGCGATCATGCGGAGCGTGGTGCTCTTGCCGCAGCCGGACGGCCCGACGATGACGAGAAATTCATTTTTGCGTATATCCAGGTCGAAGCCGTGCACCGCCTTTTCGCCGTTCGGATATACCTTTACGAGATTTTGCAGCGAAAGGAAGGCCTCTTCCTCGCGCCTTTTCCGTTCTTCCATGTTTTGCACCTATCCCTTTACGCCGGTCGAAGCCAGCCCGTCGATCATTTTGTTCTGCGTTATGATGAATATAATGATGATGGGGATCATGGCGAACACGCTGGTCGCCATCGCGACGCCGTTCGCACCCCAGGATGAGCCGCCCGTATACCCCGTCAGCGCGACGGTTATGGTGTTCCACATGCTGTCTTCCCCGCTGAGCAGCAGCTGCGGCCACAGCAGGTTGTTCCACGATTCCGTGAAGGTGAACAACACGACGAGCATGATGGTAGATTTCGCGAGCGGGCATACCACGCGGAAAAAGATCTTGGCATTGCTCGCGCCGTCGCTCTTCGCGCTGTCTACGATATCCTTCGGGATGGAATCGAAAAAGTTGCGCATGAGCAGCATATTGAAGATGCCCGTGATCCCGGGAAGAATGATCCAGAAATAGATATACACGTACGTTTCGATCCCGCCCGAAAGGGAAAGGGAATTGCGCACGGCTGAGTAGAGCGCGAAGGAGGGCGCCGTGCCGATGACGGAAGGCACCGCCATCCACAGCAGCAGAAACTTCATCAGGATCCCCTTGCCGCGGAACCTGAGGAACACGAACGCATATGCGGTGAGCAGGTCGACGATGACCGTGAGTGCCACCGTCGCGAGGGTGGACCACAGCGAATTGAGCATCCACAGCGGCATATTGTCTATTTTGCCCTCGCGTATGATGAACCCGTAGTAATGCTCTATCGTCCATTCGCTCCAACTCGACGGAAACAGCGTTTCGGGATGCAGCTGCAGGTCGAGGTCGGATTTGAAAGACGTTCCGAGCATATACAGCAGCGGAATCACCCAGACGATGCAGACGACGAGCAGGATGACGAAGGAAACGATCTTTTCCCGCAGGGACGTCCGCTCCGACTTCGTGCGTTTTTTACGGCGGTCAGGCATCTTCTTTCCCCTCCTCCGCACACGCGCCCTTGTTCCTGCGGTACCGCAGGCAATCGGCGCTGCGTGCGTTCTTTTTTCTCCTGTCGCGCATCAGCCGCCTTTCGAGGATGCTGAAGATCATCACGAACACGCCGAACACGATGGCGCAGGCGCAGATATATCCCGTCTGCCGCGCGTACGTGATGCCGCCAGACAGATATTTCTGGATAAACATCATGGGCGAAACGAGGATGGACTCGTTTTCGAGTTCGTTGAGCACATAGGGCTGCCCGTACAGGTTCAGGTACCCGATCAGGGTGTTGAACAGGCAGATCGCTATGGCGGGCTTGATGTTGGGCAGCGTGACGAAGAGGATGCGCTGGGCGCGGTTGCCGCCGTCCATCTCGCAAGCCTCGTAGAGCGATTTCGGCACGTTGCGGAGCGCGCCCGAAAAGATGACGAAATTCGTGCCCGTCTGCCACCAGATGCTCGCGATGAGCATAACGAGCCAGCGCAGCGTATCTCCCGCCCACGGCTTGCCGGAGAGCCACTTTATCTCCGTATTCAGCCAGGCGTTGATCAGCCCCGATTCGTTGCCCGCAAACATATTGCCGAAAATGATGCCGACGACGGTGACGGAGACGACACTGGGCAGATAAATGATCGCACGGAAGATCTTATACCCCGGCGGATGCAGATTTATCAGGTATGCCAGCGCCAACGGAATGACGATGAGGCAGGGCACCGCCACGGCGGCAAACACGACCATCGTACCGAACGATTCCCAATACGCCTGCGACACGGGCAGGTCGAAATTGAATATGTTCAGATAATTCGTCAGGCCGACAAAGCGGTTTTCCTCCGGCATATACGGGTTGTACCGCATGAACGAAAACACGAACCCCATCGCGAAAGGAATGAGCGTAAACAGCAGAAACACGATGAGGTACGGGCTGCAGAGCAGCCAGGCGAGAGCTGCCTCCCGCCGCTTGCTCCGCCGCCGTTCCCTCTCTTTCAGGCGCACGACGTCTTCCATAGGTCTACATCAGGATAAAGTCTATTTCGGCGTTAAGCCCGTCCTGCGCGCTCGTGATCAGCGATTCGTCATCGGCCGCGGAGGTACGGTTCATCGCCTCGGAGAACAGGGAACGCAGACGGGAGAACATCTCGCTGTAATACGGGGTATTGCCCGCGCATTCGAAATAGTTGATGTCCGGGAAGAACCTGCCGATGTAATCGGACACCAGCGAACTGCCCGTATAAGCGCTGTCGTTGGCGACGATCGTGGAGGCGCTCACGTGGCCCGCCTCGCCCCACGCCGCACCGACGGAGCCGGTCTGCGTGAACCACTTGACGAACTCGCAGATGGCCGCCTTTTTCGTGATGTCGGTGACAGTCCTGCTGATGGCGAAGAAGTGCGCGTCGCCGAAGATTTTGTTGCCGTCTTCCGTCCCGCTCTCCATCGCAAACCAGTTCGCCACGGAAGTCGCGCCGACGTAATCGGATTTGACGACCTCGACGTTGATGCCCCCGTTCTGCTGCCCGTACGCTTCCAGAACGGAATTGAGGTTCCACGGCATGCCGAAATAGAAGAGCGCCTGATTGCTCAGAAAGCTCTGCAGGGCGGAAGATTCGGGCGTGGACAGCCTCGCCAGCCCGGATGTGACGAACTCGCGGATAGACGCGATGCCGTTTTTGAACGCCGCGAGGTTTTCCGCGTCGCTCTGCCAATCGGCATAATAGGTTTCTTCGTCATAGAAATGCCCGCCGTTCTGCACGATGGCCGTCGGGAATATGTAATCGACGAAAAACTCGAGCGAAGTGCTCCATGCTATGGGCGTGATGTTCTCCCCCGCCGCCACACGCCCGCACAGCGAGATGAGTTCTTCCCTGTTCGCGGGAAGCTCGCCGCCGTACTTGTTGAGGAGCTGCTTGTTATAGAACACGCCCATACTCTGCGCGTCGATCGGCACGCCGAAGAGATACCCGTCATAGCCGAGGGACGTATAGGACGCAAGCCCGCTCGCATAATCCGCCATCGAAATTTCGATGCCGCTCTCCTCCATCGCCTCGTCGAAGGGCTGAATGAGATGGTTTTCCGCAAAGGACTTGTGCCCCTTCTGATGCGACATGATGAGGTCGGGCGCGTTCGACTCGTTCTGGATCTGTTGCGCGACCGTCGACTCGAGCGTGCCCTGCGAGAGGGAAGTGACGACTATATTGATCTCGCCCCTGTGCTCCGCGTTGAACTGCGCGACGAGCTGGTTGAAGGGCGCGAGGTCTTCCCCGCAGACGGCGGTGGTGAGCGCGATCTCCACGTCCTCGAACACGACTTCTCCGTCCTGTTTTTCGAGGGTGCCCGTCGTCGTCCACCACGGGTTCGCGATGGTATCGGTGCCGCCGTCGGGCGGGGTTTCAGATTCTCCGGGCGCGCACGCCGCAAAGGAGAGGGCGAATATCAGCGACAATACAAAGCAGAATATTTTCCTTTTCATGATGCGATCTTCCTTTTTTCCGAATTCTGCCGCCGCGGGCGGAAAACCCGCGGCGGCAGGCACAGGAGCCTTAATTTTTCACGAGGCGATAGACAAATCCGCCGTTTTTGGGGAGCCGGAGCGTTTCGACGGTGCTCTTATCCACCGTCTTTTCCGTCCTCGTCACCTCCCGCGTGCTGCCCGCCGCGTCCGTGAAGAGCTCGGCGGAATACGTGCCGTCACCGAGGAAAGAGAAATCTACGGAGACCTCGCTTTCCAGTATGGAGTTGATGCCCGCGACGAACCATTCGTCGCCCGCCTTTACGGCGGCGCAGTAATAGCCGTCAAGTTCTCCGCACAAAAATACCGTATCGTCGCGCGCGGACGGAATCGACTTATAGAAGGCGTTGATGTCCGCGTCCGCATACGTTTCCGCATAATCCGCCATCGAAGGCGAACCGCATTCGTAGAGGACGGCGAGCGCCATCTGGTGTGCCATCGTCAGCCCCACGCTGAGCGGCTTGACGACGGGCGTGAAGTCGCTCGGGCCCACGACGCCGCGGATGAACATGGAATTGACTGTAACGGTACTGTCCACGTTCGTCATCTCGTTGCCGTAAATCCCCTCGCGGGTGAAAACGTGCGGATAAATGCGCCGTTCGCCCGTGGGTTTGTTGGAGCCGTGGCAGTTGACCACCATCTGCAGGCGCGCCGTTTCCCGATAAATGGTCTCGTACCACTCTATCGTCTGTATATCCTCGCCCTGATGCGTCGGGTTGTCCGCGTTCTGCCCGTCAAAGAAGTCTATCTTGATACCGTCGATGCCGTAACTCTTCCACGTTTCCAGCTTGGAACGGAGCAGGCTCTCCACCCCGCCGCCGAAATCGGAAAACGCGTCGCACCAGACGACGACTTTGACGCCCTTGTTGTGCGCATATTCGACGAACTGCCTGAATTCTACCACGTTCAGCCCCGCATTCCAGCCGCCGTCGAGGATGGTATATTTCCACCCCATCTCGGCGGCAAGGTCTACGTATTCGCGCTGCATGTCATAGTCCGTTTGCGAAGTGCCGCCTATCGAGGTATGGACCAGCCAGTTCCACGCGGTCACGCCGGGTTCGACCCAGTCGTAATCGTAAACCGCCTGTTCCTCTTCCGTCAGCGTATCGTAATCGTCGGGCTTCCAGTATTCCGCGTCGTCGTACAGCTTTTCGACGAGCTCGCTCTCGGTGACGGTTTTCAGATCGCCCGTAATGCCGACGCGCCAAGGCGATTCGAACGGGTACGCCACGGTATTGTCGGGATCGGCCACTCCCGCAGGAGAATGCACCGTCTGCAGGATGCCCGTGCCCTCGTTCTCCTCCGCCTCTTTCAGGAAGGAGCCGTAATATCCGCTGCCGATCAGACCTGATTCGGTGATGAGGGAATAGACGTCGCTGTCGCCCGCCTGATACAGCACGGGCATGGAGATATACCTGTCCGCAAGGTTCGCCGAACTCCTGCGGGTATAGCCGCCCTCATAGGAAAAGTAATTTCCGCGTGAGGGCGCGCTCGAAGTATAGGGAAGCGCCCAGACGGCGGAGCTTTCAGGCAGGGCGAATTCCGTGTTTTCGCTGATTACGGTGAAGGTGCCCTCCCCTCCGTCCGTGCCACGGATGCCGTAACGGAAGGCATACCCGTCGTCATACGCCCGCACGGTGATGTCGAGGTAAAAGTCCCATGCCTTAAACGTGGCGACGGTCTCGTTGCACCTGTACTCGACGAGCGAATGCTTTCCCGTGATATTCTGATAAGACCCCGAAACGGTACGCTCCTGCGTGTCTTCCATTTCAAGAAGCCCGAAGTCGTCCTCCTCGATGGTGAAGCCGAGCGAAGAGCGTTCTACGACCGCCGTGCCGTCCTTTTCAACGGTATAAAACAGCTGCCCGTCGCCGTCCATTCCGAAACTGACCTCGAGGCTGCCGTCCGGCGAAACGACGCTCATGCTCTCCTTGTCGGGCGGGGCGGGAGGAGGAGTTTCCTCCTCCCCTCCGCAGCCTGCCAGCAGGAACGCGGCGCCGCATACGAGCAGCGCGCACGCCGCCGCCAACAGGATAAACAGAGCTCTCTTTCTTATATTGCCCATGCGCCCTTCCTCACAGCTGACCCTGAATGGAATACATCATG
>ERZ1090868.754-NODE-754-length-17906-cov-23.689485_pt1 | contig 17906 bp, 17 predicted proteins | sample MGYA00478475_ERZ1090868 | MGnify/ENA primary metagenome ERZ1090868 (study PRJEB33644, sample SAMEA5815747) | chicken gut metagenome | biome: Chicken; feature: Gastrointestinal Tract; material: Caecum | place: Ireland | collected 2019-01-01 | study: A study of the...
TCGGTCCTCGCAATGAGCTTCTCCAGAGCCACATCCATCTTTAGTCCCGGCCCGGCGGGGCCGCCTGAGAGTTTTGCTCCTTCGGCAGGTTTTGCACCGTTTTCCTAAAGACTTCCCATGCCATATTCGGTTTCCGTCAGAGATGGTACCACATCGGCGCACAGTTGTCAACAGGCGGCGGGCAGTTTCGGCAAAAGCAATAAAAAAAGCCCCAGCCGGACGATATGTGCGCACGGTCGGGACACAAAAAAGACAGCGCCGTGAAAAAGGAGAAGAGCCGGCGCTGTCCTGTATGAAAACTCCACCGGGGTGGAGAGGGTAAGTAGTCTGTCCGCCGCCCGGCGATTGCCTGGCATGGGCGGGGGAACAGTAGGATGTCGGAGCCGCCGGCGGCCTGTTCGGGCCGGTGGGGCGGTCAGGGTTTTGGGGGACCCTATTCAAAAGGGAGTGATCCACTTTGTGAGGAGGTTTTGTCTCCTCCCCGACTGCACCCTTAGTATACAGCCAATTTGTGGCAGCTTTTTGTGGACTTTTTGAACAGATTGAAAACTTCCCATTTCCCCTTTTTCCGCACGCCACAGTTTTCTGCGCCTTTCTTCCACGCTGATGTGTCTTGTCGCCGCTCTTTACATTGTTTTTTGTAAGGAATATCGTCTCAAATAACAGCCCCAAAGGCAAAGCCGCCGCGGATACCTTCCGCGGCGGCTTTTTGGTTCAGGATACGTGATAGAATTCTTTGGCGATGTCGGCCGAACGCTTGGCGTCTTTGGCGTACCAGTCGGCGCCGATCTCGAGGGCGTAGCGCTCGGTCAGCACCGCGCCTCCCACCATGATCTTGCAGTCGAGCTTGGCTTTGTGCAGCGCCTCGATGGTCTCGGCCATGCTCTTGAGGGTGGTGGTCATCAAAGCGGACAGGCCCACGAGCCGCGCGCCGCTCTCGCGCACCGCCTCCACCACGGTTTCGGGTGGGACGTCCCGGCCCAGGTCCAGCACCTCGAAGCCGTAATTTTCCAAAATGACCCGCACGATGTTCTTGCCGATGTCGTGCACGTCCCCCTTGACGGTGGCCAGCACGATCTTGCCCTTGCTCGAGCCGGACGCGCCGTTTTTCGCCACCGCGGCCTTGATCTCCTCAAAGGCGGCCTGGGCGGCGCTGGCCGACTGCAGCAGCTGGGGCAGGAACAGCGTCCCCTTCTCGTACCCCGCGCCCACCGCGTCGAGGGCGGGGATCAGGGCGTGGTCCACCAGATCGAGGGGCTCGTGCCCGGCCAGCAGGGCGCGGGTGTGGGCCGCGGCCTCCCCTTTCAGGCCCTGCTCCACCGCCTTCATCAGAGGGGCGTAGGGCCCGCCGGCGGACGTCTCTTCCGGGGCAGACGCTTGCGGCGCGGCGGGCTGGGACGCCTGGGACGGCATCGTCCGCCCGGCGTACCGGGCGATGTACCGCCCGCTCTGCTTGTCCCGCCCCGACAGGACGCCATAGGCGTAGACCGCCCCCATCATCTCCTCGCTGGCGGGGTTCATGATGGCCAGGTCCAGCCCGGCGTACATGGCCATGGTCAAAAAGGCGGTGTTCAGGTAGGGCCGGCAGGGCAGCCCAAAGCTGATGTTGGACACCCCCAGCACGGTGCGCACCCCCAGTTCTTCCTTGCAGGCGCGCAGGGCGTCCAGGGTGGCCATGACGTCCTCCTGCTGGGCGCTGGCGGTCAGGGTGAGGCAGTCGATGTAGATGTCCTCGAGGGGGATGCCGGCGGCCAGGGCCGCGTCCCGGATGCGGGCGGCGATGGCCACCCGCCCGGCGGCGGTCTTGGGGATGCCTTGTTCGTCCATGGTCAGGCCCACCACCGCCGCGCCGTATTTTTTGCACAGGGGCAGCAGCTTGTCCAGCACCGCCTGCTCCCCGTTCACCGAGTTGACGATGGGCTTGCCGTTGTAGACCCGCAGCCCGCGTTCCAGGGCCGCGGCGTTGGAGGAGTCCAGCTGCAGGGGCAGGCTGACCACGCTTTGCAGGGCTTTGACCACCTGTTCCATCAGGGCGGGCTCGTCCACCCCGGGCGCCCCCACGTTCACGTCCAGGACGGCGGCCCCGCTCTCGGCCTGGCTGATGGCCTGGGCCAGGACGTAGTCCATGTCCCCCTCCCGCAGCGCCTGCTGGAAGCGCTTTTTGCCGGTGGGGTTGATCCGCTCGCCCACCACGGTGATGCCGTCCACCACCACCCGCTGGACCGGCGTGCACAGCACCGAGGGCAGGGGGCGGGCCTCCCGGCCCACGGCGCACCCGTCGAACACACGGTGCAGCGCCCGGATAAAGTCCGGGGTGGTGCCGCAGCAGCCCCCCGCCGCAAACAGCCCCAGCTCCCGGTAGGGCTTCATCTGCATGGCAAACAGCTGGGGGGTGATGTCGTAGCCGCTGCCGTCGGCGCGGGGCAGCCCCGCGTTGGGCTTGACGAACACGGGGTAATCCCCCGGCACCGCCCCGCACAGGGCCCGCGCCATGGGCAGGATCTCCTTCGGCCCCAGGCTGCAGTTGATGCCCAGCGCGTCGGCCCCCAGCCCCCGGGCCGCGGCGGCAAAGCTCTCCACCCCGCAGCCGGTAAAGGTGCGGCCCCCGGCCTCGAAGCTCATGCTGGCCAGCACCGGCAGGCCGCAGTTTTCCCTGCAGGCCAGCAGGGCGGCCTTCAGCTCGTACAGGTCGGTAAAGGTCTCGCACAAGATCAGGTCGGCCCCGGCCGCCGCCCCCGCCCGGACGATCCCGGCAAAAGCCTCCACCGCCTCTTCAAAGGGCAGGGTGCCGGCGGGCTCCAGCAGCTCGCCCAGGGGCCCGATGTCCAGGGCCACCAGGCTGCCGTAGGGCTGCGCCGCCCGGCGGGCGCAGCGGATGGCGGCGTCCACCACCTGCTCCACGGTATAGCCGCTGCCCGCCAGCTTGTGGGCCGAAGCCCCGAAGGTGTTGGCGCAGAGGATGCGGCTGCCCGCCGCGGCGTACCGGGCATGGATGGATTCGATCAGGGCGGGGTCTTCCAGGTTCAGGGCCTCGGGCCTGGCCCCCAGGGGCAGCCCCGCGGCCTGCAGCATGGTGCCCATGGCCCCGTCCAGCAGGACGGTCTCCCGGGTGCGGAAAAGTTCTTCAGCTCTCACAGGTCTCGCCTCTCTTTCGGTATTCGCACTTGTCCCGCAAAGCGCAGTGGGCGCAGCCGGCCCGCCGCCCGGTGACGGGGGTCCGGCTCAGCCCCAGCGCCGCCGTGATGCTCTTGCGGGGCAGCATCAGGCAGGTGCCGGTGACGCACAGGCCGATCCGCCGCGGCGTGTCCAGCAGCGCGGCGATCCGGGGCTGCACCCCGATGGGCCAGTCCCCGTACCCCGGCGAGTACCGCCCGGTCAGGTACAGTTCTTCGGCCGCCGCCAGGGCCCGCAGCCGGGCTTCGGCTGCATCGGCCGCCTGCTCGGCCAGGACGCTGGCCAGCGCGTCAGAGGCGGCTCCCGCCGCCACGTCCCCCACGCCGGCCCGCCGGATCTGGGCGTCCGCCCCGGGGCCCAGGGTCACCGCCAACAGCACCGCTTCGGTGCAGCCGGCCAGATGGCGCTGGATGTCGCTCCCCTGCCACAGGTCCCCCAGCGCCCCGACGGGGGCCCGCAGCCACACCGCCCGGGGCGCGGCCGCCGCCCGCAGCGGCGGGGCCCACCGCTCCAGCAGGGCGCGGAGCGTTTCGTCCCCGCCGTCCTTCGCCCCCATATACCGCGCCGCCTGCCCCAGGTCGATCCCCTCCGGCAGGTCCAGCGCCAGGACCCGGCTGACTGGTACCGGCATACAGACCCCCCTTTCGCACTGTGGGTTTATTGTAGCACAGGATGCCGGATAAGGGAAAGGCCTCTTTCTGAAAAATTGTAAAATTTCGCGCCCCACCCGCCCGCCGGATTGTCAACGCTGCGTTTTTATGTTATAATAATGCGACTCATTATCACTAAAGTGCGTCCGGACGTCAAAATGCGCCAGTCCCTCCCCCCGAACACGCGCAGGTGTGCGCTTTTTTAGAGATGGGTTTGCACAGGGCTTTCCGGCGCGCCCAACAGCGACGCCGACTTCGGCGCCAACGTCACCGAGGGCAAGGTCCTGGCCTCCAAGCGTGAGAACGCCGCCTACTACAGCGAGAACATGGCCAAGGCCGGCTCCACCGTCGCCATCGACGCCATCCAGAACCACGTCAACGGCATGTCCATTGCCGACACCGAGGCCCTGGCCGCCGAGGAGAGCCCGGTGGACGCCATCTCCGGCGCCACCCTGGTGGATACCGCCGGTTACCTCGCCACCATCCTGGCCGCCGCACAGGCGTGATCGCCCCCGCCGGCAGACCCTGAACACTGAGGGCCGCCACACAGCTGTTTATGGCTTGTGCGGCGGCCCTTTTTTGCGCCCCGGGCAAAAAAAGACCGCCCGGGCGGCAGGCGCTTCCGGGCGGGCAAAAGCTCAGTATTCCTCGTGCAGGCCCAGCAGGGCTTTCATATAGGCAAAGGTGCGCTCCTGGCCCTTGTCGCGGACCATTTGCAGCAGCTTTTCCAGCATGGCACGGGACTCGGGGTGCATCAGGTAGTGGTCCCGGCTGCGCTGGTAATACTCCCAGGCCGAGGCGTCGGTGTACCGGTCCCCCAGATAGATCTGGCTGGCGGCCACCCGGTCGCAGACCATCTCGCAGATGTACCGCAGGGGGATCTTCATCCCCACCAGGCCGGTCTTGCCCCCGCCGTAGTCGATCCAGTATTCCAGATGGTGCTTGTTGCGGCCCTTGTGGTGCAGCCAGGCCGCCGTGTAGCCTTTGGCCTGGCGCTCGGCCTCGTTGGGGCTGTGGTCGCCCTGGTAGTAGATGCACCCCGGGATGAACTCGGTGGGGCTGTACTTGCTCAGGTCGTGGGCCAGGCCCTGCCGGTACAGCCCGCAGGCAAAGCAGTACTTCATGACCAGCAGCTTGTGGTGGGTGATGGTGTCAAAATGCCCCCGGATGTTCATACCCTTCACTCCTTTTTGTATTTTTTCGCCTTGAAATTCCAGATTTCCCATTCCGGGCCGGAACGCCGCGCCCTGTTTTTACGTCCTGTAGCGCACCCGCAGCTCTCCCTCCTGCAGGGCCTTCAGGTCCGCGCTCTCGGAAAAGTCCTCCCGGTCCCGGGTGAGGCTGGGGTTGTAGTAGGGATCGTCCAGGATGTCCTCCCGGCCATGGCGGTCGTACAGGCGCTGCTGCTCGGCGGCAAAGCGCCGGACCTTGACCGGGTCCTTGTCGTCGCCGCCGCGGCTCTTGCTCTCGTGGTGGCGGAGCCAGGCGTAGGGGGTCCACAGGATATGGTACCCGGCGTCCCGCACCCGGAGGCAGAAGTCCACGTCGTTGAAGGCCACCGCAAAGCCCTCGTCCAGGCCGCCCACGGCGTCCCAGACGCTGGTCCGGACCAGCATGCAGGCCCCGGTCACGGCCGAGAGGTCCTGCACGGTGGCGGCCCGGAACATATAGCCGCTGCCGCCCCGCTTTTTGTACTTGTGGCTGTGGCCGGCGTAGCCCCCCAGCCCGGTGATGACCCCCGCGTGCTGGATGGTATCGTCGGGGTAATAGAGCATGGCTCCGGCCACCGCGCCGCCGCCCGGCCGGGCGCACTGGCGCAGCAGCTCGGTCATCCAGTCCCCGTCGGTGACCTCCACATCGTTGTTCAGCAGCAGCAGGTACTGGCCCGAGGCGTATTTCCGCCCAAAGTTGTTGATGGCCGAAAAATTGAACCCCTTGCCCGGATACCGGACCACCCGCAGCCCGTCGTACCGCTGCAGCGCCTGCTTGTAGTAGGCGAAGGTCTCGGGCTGCTCGGAGTTGTTCTCGATGACGATGACCTCGTACCGCTCCCACAGGGTGCGGGCGTACAGGCTGTGCAGGCACTTTTCCAGGTCGTCCACATGGTCCTTGCTGGGGATCAGGACGCTGACTTTGGGCTCGCCCTCGATCTCCCACTTCACCCGGTAGGTGCTGGGGAACAGGCCGTCCTCCACCGTGCCTTTCCGGCCGGTGCGGGCCAGATGGTCCGCAATGGCCCGCCTGGCCGCCGCGGCCACATAGGGCTTGGCGTCCGCCCCGCCGGAGGTGGACCCGGCGTGCACCCGCCAGTAGTACAGCACCTGGGGCAGATGGGCCGCGCCCCCCACCGCTTCGGCCAGGCGGAGGAACAGGTCGTGGTCCTGGCTGCCGTCGCATTCGCTCCGCTCGCCCCCCAGCTGCAGGAACAGCTCCCGCCGGAACACCGCCAGATGGCAGATGTAGTTGCAGCACAGCAGGTAGTCGGGGGCGTAGTCGGGCTTGAAGTGGGCGGTGATGGGCCGGCGGATGTCTTTTTCAAACAGGGCCTCGTCGCTGTACAGGAAGCCGTCGGGGCTGCCCGCCGCCCGCAGGTCCAAAATGGCCTGCCCCATCGCCGCCATGGCGTGGGGGGCCAGCACATCGTCGTGGTCGGCCAGGGCCAGATATTCCCCGTCCGCCAGCTCCGCCGCCGCGTTGGTGTTGGCGGCGATGCCCCGGTTTTCGATCTTTTTGTATACGATCTGTTGATATTTTGCCTGGTATTCCTGGACGATCTGCCCCACCTCGGGGTGTTTCTCGTCCGATGCGTCGGCCAGGCAGAGCTGGCCGTTGGGGGCCGTCTGCCCTGCAAACGAGTCCAGAAACGCCCGCAGGTACGCCGGCGGGGTGTTGTACAGCGGGGTCAGGATGCTGATGGAGGGCAGGCCGCAGCTGGCCCGCGTGGTGCCGGCGTAGCGGGCCCGCTGGGCCTCCAGCACCTTTTTGGCGGGCAGGTAGCGCGCCTTTTTGCCCAAAAAGCGCCGTTTGACAAAGCCGGCCGTCCGCCTGGCCACATCGGGCAGGCCGTCCTCCCGGGCCACTGTGACGGCATAGCGGCACAGCTCCCGCATCCGTTTTGCTTGCTGGTTCATGCGCATTTCCCTTTCGTCCCGGGGGCGCCGGTCACGCCTGGCCCCGCTGCACCGCCTTGTAGGCGTCGCAGACGGTCTTGGTGTCGCCGTTCATTTTCAGGCGGCCGTGGCTCAGCCAGGCCACCTTGGTGCACATCCGCTCGATCTGCTCGATGGAGTGGGAGACCAGGATCACGGTGGTGCCCCCGGCCATCAGCTCCTGCATCCGCTTTTCGCACTTTTGCTGGAACAAAAAGTCGCCCACCGCCAGCACCTCGTCCGCGATCAGGATCTGGGGCTTGGTGATGGTGGCGATGGCAAAGCCGATCCGGGCCACCATGCCCGACGAGTAGTTTTTCAGCGGCACGTCCAGAAAGTTCTGCAGCTCGCTGAACTCCACGATCTCGTCAAACTTCTCGTCCAGGTACTTGGGCGAAAAGCCCAGCACCGTGCCGTTCAGGTAGATGTTTTCGCGGGCGGTCAGGTCCATGTCGAAGCCGGCCCCCAGCTCGATCAGGGGGGCGATGGTGCCCCGCACCACCACCTGCCCGCGGGTGGGCTTGTACACGCCGGCAATGGTCTTGAGCAGGGTGGACTTGCCCGAGCCGTTCAGGCCCACCAGGCCGTAAAAGTCGCCGGGCATGATGTCCAAGCTGACGTTTTTCAAAGCGTAAAATTCATCGTAGTGCAGCCGCCCCTGGATCATGGCGAGGAAGTATTCCTTCAGGCTCTCGTGCTTCTCGCTGGCCAGGTTGAAACACATCGAGACGTTGCGGATCTCGATGATGGGCTGGGTGTTGGGTGTGTCCATCGGTGTCGTGTCCCCCTCTCAGATGTGCAGCACAAAGCGGTCCTGGGTGCGGCGGAACACCGCCACCCCCGCCAGCATCGAAACCACCGCGCACAGCCCGCAGACCTCGATCATGCGCAGGTCCAGCGGGATGCCCCACATGACGGTGCGGCGGAAGCCGGTGATATACCAGTAAATGGGGTTGAGGGCGATCACCTGCTGCATATTGAACCCGCCGATGGAAAAGGTCATCTGCGCCGGGTCGTAGAAGATGGCCGAAAAATAGAGCAGCGCCGTGATAAAGACGCTCCAGATGTGCTGGATGTCCCGGAAAAAGACGGTGCCCGCCGCAAGGAACAACGAGATGCCCAGGCTGAAAAAGAACAGCGTGACCAGCGGGTAGACCGCCTGGATCACCGTCAGGTGGAAGGGGCTGCCGGTGAAGATCATCACCAGCAGCAGCGCCACAAAGCTGAACACGCAGTTGACCATGGCGAAGCAGCACTTTTCCAGCGGGAAGATATATTTGGGGATATACACCTTTTTCAGCAGCGGGGCAGCCGAAATGATGCTGCTCATGCTGGTGGAGGTGGCCTCGTTGAAGAAGTTGAACAAAAGCTGGCCGCACATCAGGAACACCGGGAAATTGTCGATGCCGCTGCCCCGCATATCCATCAGGCTGCTGAACACCGCCCAGTACACCAGGCACATCAGCAGCGGGTTCAGGACGCTCCACACCACGCCCAGCACGCTGCGCCGGTATTTCAGCTTAAAGTCCCGGCTGACCAGGTTGTACAGAAGGTAACGGTAGCGCCAGAGGGCGCCCCACATTGCTTTCAGTTTCGCCACAGGGTTCACCACTTTTCAAAGAAGTCGAAGGTCTGCTGCGCGAAGGGGGTGTGCAGCTTATCCTTGGCGCTGGTCTTGTGCTCGCAGCCGCAGTCAGGCCACACCACGCCCACCGTGGGGTCGTCGTAAGGGATGCCCCCCTCGCTGGTGGGGTCGTAGACGTCGGTGCACTTATAGCAGAACTCGGCCACGTCGCTCAGCACCAAAAAACCGTGGGCAAAGCCCTCGGGGATATAGAACATCTTCTTGTTCTCGGCCGAGAGGGTGACGCCCACCCACTTGCCGAAGGTGGCGCTGTGGGGGCGGCAGTCCACCGCCACGTCGTACACCTCGCCCAGCGTGACCCGCACCAGCTTGCCCTGGGTGTGCTGCTTCTGGAAGTGCAGCCCCCGCAGCACGCCCCGGCTGGAACGGCTCTGGTTGTCCTGAACGAACTCCTTGTCGATGCCCGCCGCCGCAAAATCTTCCTTTTTGTAGGTCTCCATGAAGTAGCCGCGGTCGTCGCCGAACACCTCCGGCTCAATGACCACCACGCCGGGGATCTCGGTCTGCGTAAAAGTGAACTTGCCCATACGTTTTTACCTCTCTATCTGGTTGTGATATTGGTTTATATTCCATCAGGTTTGACCCTGTCTGAGCGTGCTGCAGGGCCGCGCCTGCGCCCGTACCAGAGCGCGCCGGCCCCCACGATCACCACAGCCGCCGCCGAGACCCCCAGGATCAGGCGGAGATAGCCCGCCGGCTCCACGTCCTCGGCCGCCGGGTGGATCACCCCGCGGCTGCTGTCCAGCAGCGCGTCCAGCCCGCTGGCCTGCAGCGGCACCCGGACGCTGGCCGCCTCCTGCACGTCGCTGCCCGGGACGGTGTACACCGCCCAGCCCTGCAGCTCCCCGCCCAGGAGGTAGACCTCGGGCAGATCGACGCTGAGGGCCACGTCCGAAGCCTGCATCCCTGCCGCCAGGGGCAGGCGGACGCCGGGGGCGTCCAGGCTCAGCGAGCCCAGGGGGCTGCCGCCGCCCTGCACCGTCACGCTGGCCGCCGCAGGGGTGGCCGGGATCTCGGTGTAGCTGGTCCAGGTGGAAAAGGCGTAGTCCAGCAGGGCGCGGACGTCGGCGTAGCGGTCGGTCTTGCTCTCGCTGCGCATGGTGACGCAGATCACCCGGACCCCGTTTTTTTCGGCCAGGCAGATGTAGGTCTGCCGGGCGATGTCAGTGTAGCCGATCTTGGAGCCCAAAATGGTGGGCTCGTGGAACATGCTGGACCCGATCCGCATCGAGTCCTGCTGGGAGAAATAGCGGGTCACCGGCTGCAGATTGGTGGGCTGCATGATATACATCTCGTTGTTGGTGAACAGCTGCTCAAAGCCCGGCTGGGTCAGGGCCCAGCGCAGGATGGTCGCCATGTCGTAGCAGCTGGTGTAGTGGCCGTCGTCGCTGATGCCGTGCGGGTTGGCAAAGTGGGTGTGCTGCAGCCCCAGCTCGGCGGCCTGGGCGTTCATGGCGGCCACCCCGTCCGCGATGGACCCGCCCCCGAAATATTCCGCCAGGGCGTTGGCGCCGTCGTTGGCGCTGGCCATCATGGTGGCGTACAGCAGCGCCTCCAGGGGCACCTGCTCCCCCTCCAGCAGGGCGATGTGGCTGGAGTCGGTGCCCACCAGAGAGTAGACGTCCTCGTGGCTGACGGTCACCATCCCGCTCCAGTCCCCCTGGGCCTTTTCGCAGGCCAGGCCCAGGGTCATCACTTTGGTGATGGAGGCGGGGTGCAGCTCCTCGTTCATATTCTGCTGGGCCAGCACCAGGCCGCTCTCCGCATCCATGATGCAGTATGCCTCGGTGGCCGCCAGGGCCGGGCCCGCCGCCGACGCCGGCAGCGCCAGCGCCACGGCTGCCAGCAGCAGGGCCAGCGCGGCCCAGGCCCGGGTCAGTCGTTCTTTCATGGTTCCCTCTTCCCGGCAGGGCCCGCCCCGCCGCTTTTTCTGAATCCAGGGTGTATCTGAGAAGTCAAAAATGCTGGGATATTCGCCAAAAAGCGCCAGATGCAAGGCGCATGAGCGCTGCACTCCTTTGTGGAATGCAAGCGAATGCAACGCGGCAGATGGGGCTTTTGGGTAGAATAGAACAGCGTTGGGGAGTTTTCAGATACACCCTAGTATTATAGTATAGCACACTTTTTATGGAGGGGAAAGAGGCCTTTGCAGCAAGACCGGCTGGATCTGCCGCCCCTCCAGCGCCGCCGCCAGGGTCTCGGGCACAAGGGCGAGGTCGGCCTTCAGGCTCTGGGGCTTGTGGACGGGGTCGTCCTGGGCAAAGGGGACAAAGTAAAAGTGTTTGCGCTGCATCAGGCGGGCGATGTTCTCCCCCGAGGCCCCCAGCCCGTCGTTGGTGGACACCGCCACCACCACCGGCCGGCCGGCCCGCAGCAGGCTTTTGGCCGCCAGGGCCACCGGCGTGTCCGACAGACCCGCCGCCAGCCGGGCCAGCGTCGCGCCGGTGCAGGGCGCGATGACCAGGGCCTGGGCCAGCCCCTGGGGGCCCAGGGGCTCGACGGCGGTCAGGGTATCCAGCACCGGCCGGCCCGCAGCCGCTTCCAGCCGGGCTTTCCAGCCTGCCGCAGGCCCGAACCGGGTGTCGGTGGCCGCCGCCGCAAAGCTCATGACGGGCAGCACCTGCCACCCCAGCGCCGCCAGCCGGGCCGCCTGGGGCACCGCCGCCTCAAAGGTACAAAAACTGCCGCACAGGGCAAAGGCCAGGCTGCCCTTGTGTTCCCCGTTCATCCAACCGCCTCCCTTTCTTCCATGATGTGCAGCACCGTCTGTGCCAGATAGGCCCCGGCGCTGTCCGGGGCGCACCGCGCCGGCAGCCCGGAGGCCAGCAGGGCGGTGTGGCCCAGCGCCGCGGCGGCGGCAAAGTCGGTGCCGCCCGGCGCGCTGGCCAGGTCCACGATCAGGCTGCCCGGGCGCAGCGCCGCCAGCACCGGCCCCGTCAGCACCGGCGCGGGGATGGTGTTGACCGCCGTGTCAAAGCCGGGGGCGGCCGCCGCCAGCCCTTCCAGAGGGAGGGCGGCCCCACCCCGGCTGTGGGCCAGGGCCCGCTGGGCCGGGCTCCGGGCCCCCACCGTCACCCGGGCCCCCAGGGCCGTCAGACGGTCGGCCACCGCCTGCCCCACCCGGCCGTACCCCGTCACCAGCACCGGCGCATCCCACAGGGTGCGGGTGCGCCGGGCCAGCAGGATGCCGATGCACCCTTCCGCCGTGGGGACGGCGTTGCAGACAGCCAGCTCTTCCCGGGCGAAGCAGTCGACCCACTCCAGCCCCAGGGCGGCCGCGGCCGCCGGGGCCTTGCCCCCCAGCAGGAGGGCCCCGGGCTTAGCCCGGCGCAGGAGGGCCGTCAAGCGGGCTTCGTCCATGGCCAGCGGCACCGGGAACAGGACATAGTCCGCCCCGGGGACGGCCTCGGGGCCTCCCACCCGGCGCCCGGCTGCCGCCAGCGCCCGGGCGGCGGCCGCCTGCCGCCGGTCCTCCCCCACCACTGCGATCGTTCGTTCCGGCATACTGCATCCCTCCCACGCCCCAGACTATGCGGCAGGGGCGGGGGGTGTGCCTGTTTTGCCGGCGCAAAAAAATCCCGCCCTGATGCGAGTGCATCCAGACGGGACGGCGGGATCGTCCGCAGCACGCTGCGGGACGCGCTTATTTCAAATACCGTTCCACGGCCCGGGCCACGATGCCGCCCAGCAGGCCGCTGACCAGGAACTCGGCCACCCCCTGCACCCCCACCAGCAACGCCACAAAGACCAGGGGATTGGCCGCGCCGTTGGCGGCCACCAGGCCCTGGACGTAGTCGCACTGGTAGAAGAACAGGACGATGTAGCCCATAAAGAACAGGGTGTTCAGCCCGGGGGCGCACATGGCGCTGACGATGCAGCTCCAGGTGCCTTTCCGGTCCAGGCGGCGCAGGGCCTCATAGATCAGGCCCACGCACAGGCCCATCAGCAGCCGGGTACCCACGCAGAGGATCAGGGTGTGGAAAAAGCTGACCTGCAGCAAAGCGCTGGTCATGGCCGAGCCGCCGGTCAGGGCGTCGTAAAAGCTGACCGCCCCGAACACGCCCCCCAGGATGGTCCCCGCCAGCGGGCCCATGGTGATGGCGCCCACCGCAATGGGCAGGGTCAGGAAACTCATATAGAGGGGCCCCATGGGCACGCTGCCCAGGCCAATGGCTTTCATGACCAGCTCGATGGCAACCAGCAGCGCCAGCCGGGTCATGGCTTTGAGATCGGTACGTTGATTCATGATAAACCTCCTGCTGCCGTTCCGTCCCATATGCCGGATACGGCGCATCAAATCTAAACCCACCCTCCACCCTTTTATGGTGTCCCCCCTGCCGCTGCGCGGCATCCCCCCTTCGGGGGGAACACACGGCAGGGCGCGGGGAATACCGGGAGGGGAGTTTTGACGTTCAAAACCTCGAGGTATTGTTTACTTGTCGCAGGGGAATTTGATCCCCGCGGACTGGCGGGCGGCGGTGAGCACCCGGCTGACGGCCAGGGACGTTTCCAGCATCCCGCTGCAAAGCTCCTGGTCGCCGGCGGCGATGGCGTGGGCGATGATCTCGAACTCGGCCGCGCAGCGGGGGCGCTTGCCGTTGAGGGAGAAGTGCTCTTCCCGGCCGTCGTTCAGATGGAGGGTGACGGGGCCGCAGAAATTGGCGGTGCTCTTTTGCAGCAGGTAGCCCCGCGTGCCCTGGATGACATAGCGGGGCGGCGCGGCGCAGTCCTTGGCGGCGATGCTGACCGCCTTGAACGAGCGGTAGTCCATGGTCAGGATGCCGCTGGTGTCGATGCCCCGCTCCAGGTTGGCGGCGTAGTGGACCTGCTGGGGCTCGCCAAACAGGCCCACGATGTAGCTGACGTTGTACACCCCCAGGTCCATCAGGGCGCCGCCCGCCTGCTGCGGGTCGAACACCGGGGCCGTCTGCCCCGCACAGAACCCGTCGTACCTGCTGGAATACTGGCTGAAATTGCACTGGACCAGCTTTACCTGCCCCACCCGGGGCAGCAGCTGGCGCAGCTTGCGGTAGTTTTCCAGGTACTGGGTGGTCACCGCCTCAAAGAGGAAGCAGCCTTTCCGGTGGGCCAGCGCGGACAGGGCCGCGGCTTCGCTGGCACAGGGGGCCAGGGGCTTTTCCACGATGACGTGCCTGCCCGCTTCCAGCGCCGCTTTGGCATAGGCGGTGTGGAGGAGGTTGGGCAGGGCGATGTAGACCACGTCCACCGCGGCCAGCAGCTGGCTGTAATCGGTGACGTGGAGGGGCACGCCGTACTGGGCGCAGAGGGCGGCCGCTTTGCCGGCGCTGCGCTGGGTGCTGCACAGGGCCGCCACCTCGAAGACAGGGCTGGACGCCAGCCAGGGCAGGAACTCCTGCACGATCTTTCCACTGCCCACAATGCCTAGCTTCATCCCGCGTTCCTCCTTTTCACAGCCTCGTCGCGGCGGCCGCGGCGGCGCTCCTCCCGGCGGAAGGGCTCCCGGCGCTTTTCCTCCTGTTCAGGGCGGAAGCGGCGGCTGTCCCCGCGGCGGGCCGGGCGGCTGTTCAGCTCATAGAGCAGCGCCAGCCCTTTCAGCATCAGTTCGGGGTCGTAGGTCAGGGGGTGGCGGCACAAAGGCGCCACGTATTTGGCCAGCCCGCCGGTCAGCACCAGCGTGACCGGGCTGCCCAGCTCCTCCTCGATGCGCTGGACCATCCCGTCCAGCAGCACCGCCGTCCCCATCACCGAGCCGGAGAGCATACACTCCGCGGTGGTGGTGCCGATGGCGTGGCGCGGGCGGGCCAGATGGATCTGGGGCAGCTGGGCGCAGCGGTCCCCCAGCGCGCGCAGCCCGGTGGACAGCCCCGGGCAGATCACCCCGCCCCGGAACACCCGGTCCCCGTCCACCACGTTGAACGTGGTAGCCGTGCCCAGGTCCACCGTGACCACCGGCAGCGGATAATTCGCCGCCGCGTAGGCCGCGTCCGCGATGCGGTCCTTGCCCACGGCCTCCGGGTCGGGCACCCCCATGGTCAGCCCGGTGCGGATGGAAGGCCCGACAATCACCGGGTCCTTGCCGGTGTAATGCCGGGCGCAGGCGGCCAGCGCGCCGGTCAGCTGGGGCACGACGCTGGTCAGCACAGCCCCCTCGAACCACACCTTGCGTTCAGGGTTGCGCCGCCGCGAAAAGATGCGCTCCATCTCGGCGCGGTACTCGGCCGCGGTGCGGGTGCGCACCGTGTCCATGTGGGCCACAAAGCATACACGTCCGTCCTTGATGCCCCCCAGGGCGACGGTGGTGTTGCCTATATCGATGGCTAAGATCATGTTGTCAGAAAGCCTTTCGGCCCCTCCTTTCACAATGCAGGCCGCGCACGGTGCGCAGCCCGTCTTGGTCGCTTTATTTTACCGCATTTTGACGTAAGTTACAAGGGGGAGAAACAAACAATGCGGGGTCAGCCTTTCGGCCGACCCCGCAGAGGGACCCTATCTTTCGTGACGCAAAGTTCTTTTGTTTTGGTGCGATCAACAACAGAAGGAATAATTGGTGTTTTACTCCTTATTTGTCGTCACATGAAAAGGGTGGAGCATTTGAACCAACAGGTTTTGACGCCTGCCAGCTCCTTATATCAATCCCGGTTATGGTGCGACCGGAACTGTTATAAGTACGTTTTGATTAGACGCGGGCGATGTTGACAGCCACAAAGGTCAGGCTCTTGCCGTGGTCAGCAGTCAGAGTGATGGTGTCAGCAGCAACAGACATGGTGTAGTCGTAGTCGGTGTTCATAGAGTGGCCACCAACATCCACTAAGTTATCAGGCAGGTCAAAGTCATCTTCCAGCCACTCAACCTCACTGTTGATAATGTCAGCAACTTCATCCATAACGGCGTTCATTTCCTTGCCACCATCGGCAACAAACAGCATAGAAATATTCAGGCTGGTGCTATTGTAGTTGTTAACATTAGGGTCCAGCACATTGAAAGTATTGCCCACGCCCTGGCCAATAGTATTCTCAGCGTCCATGGTGTCGATCAAACTGACAGCAGCACGACGAATGGAGCGAGGAGCAGCGCCCCAGTTCGTATCGTTGACCAGCGCAGTAGTGCCGAACCAACCACCATCGTCATAAATACCAGCAATAGTACCATCAGCAGCATAACCCATGGCAGTCTGCAGAGCCTGGTTCACAATGTTGCTATCCTCAGGGGTGACTTTCTTCTGGCCAGAAGTAGACAGATGGCTGTGCAGCATCTGGGAGTAGCCAGAAACCTGGTTGTCGTCATCGCCGTTGTTGACGGGGGGCTGCTGCTCGTTGATGGTGCTGCCGCAGGCGGTCAGCATGGAGATGGCCATAACGCCAGCGAGAGCCAGAGAAGCAATTTTCTTGAGTTTCATAATGATTTTTTCCTCCTTATGGTGTATAAAAGATAGAGACCCAAAACAGGTTGAAAGGAAGGTCCTTTCCTTTCAAAGGCATTATAGCATACCCCCCCCCGGTGTCAAGGCCCGATTTACTATTTTTTGGTTTTTGCTTTCTTTTCGTTAGCTCGCGCCGAAGGCGCGAGAGTATATTTTCGATTTTATGCTATATTTTATGTATGTTTATGCTTTTTTGTATTTTGCTTTGCGCTCCCCTCCCCATCCCAGCGCAAAGCGCTGGGACACGGCGAAGCGCCTGAGAGGGGCAACAAAAAAGCGCCCGCTTGCGCGGGCGCCTGCACGTTTGTATATTTTTTGCAAAAAAGAAAATTATTTGTCCTCTTCCGGCTCTGCCGTTTCGGGGGCGGGGGCTTCCTCCGCCTCTTCCGCCTCGGCGTCGGCTTCGGCGTCGGCCTGGGCGGCCTTGTCGATGGCCTCGGCGTGGGCCTTGCCGGCGGCGACCCCCGCTTCATAGGCGGCGGCGGTCTTGTCGGCAGTTTCCTTGTCCTGTTCGGCGTCCTCGGCCACGTCCACCGTGACCTTGATGGGGAACTCCTTGCCCAGTTTCTTGGCCAGGACGGCGACGCCCAGGCCCGCGGCGGCGACAGCTGTTACTGCGCCCAACAGTTGAAATAAAGCTCTCATCTGCAACCTCCTATGCTTTTGAAACGGTTATGGTGCACCGGCCGGCGGCCGGGGACGGAACAAAACGCGGGGCGTATCCGGGGCGGCCCTTACGAGAAGGTGACCACGTCGTTCAGGGGTTTGTGGGCCGGCTCCACGGCGGTGGCGCTCAGGACGGGGCCCTTGCCGCGGTAGATGTTGTGGAACTTGTAGCTGACCCGGGCGGTCACCGTCACCCAGCTGCGCTGTTCCAGGGCTTTGTAGCCCTCGTATACGCAGGGGAAACCCACGAACTGGATGTCCTGCACGCAGCAGGTCATGGCGAAGCGGCCGGGGACAAAGCTGTTTTTGCCGGCGCGGTTGGTCTGGCAGACCTGGGCCAGGAAACGGACGGTCTTGCCCGCATACTTCTGGGGGTCCTCCTGGCAGTCCAGGTACCAGATGCCGAAATCGTCGTCCCCGATCTCGATGACGGGGGCGTCCACATCGAAGGGCAGCGGGTCGGGGATGTCGTCGTAAGCCACGCTGCCGTCGGCGAACTCATAGGCGATGTCGCACCGGCGGGACACCTGCCGCACCAGGCGGTGCAGCTCCTGCCGGGCCTCGTCGTTGTTCACCTTTTCGGCCCGGTTGAACACGATCAGCTCGCTGCGGGCGATCTTGTCCAGCATCAGGCTGCGCATGGCGTTGTCCCGGGCGTAGGTCAGGGCGGTGGCGCCGTCGGCGGTGGCGATCACCTGATAGATCAGCCAGTGGGGGGGCAGGGCGTCGGCCAGGTCCTGCAGCAGCCACATCCCGTTGTATTCGATGATGACCCGGCCGGCGCCCGTCTCTTTTTCCAGGTTAGCCAGGTTCTGGGCGTTCAGCTCGGATTTATCCTCCAGCACCCGGATGCTGGTGCCCGGGAAGGCGAACTTTTCGGGCTTGTACTCCACTTCACCTTCCTCGCAGACCAGCAGCAGGGTCTTGTCCCCCGAGTCAAAGTTGGGGTCCTCAAAGGTCTCCTGGATAAAGGTGGTCTTGCCGCTTTCGAGGAAGCCCACAAACAGGTAGACCGGTACTTCTTTTGCCATAAAAGGGGTGTCTCCTTCTGTTTTTTCAGCAGCCGAACAGGGCGGCGATGCCCTTCTCGTCCAGCTTGGAGCCAATGACCACCAGCTTGCCGCCTACGTCGGCCTTGCGGGTGCGGATCTCCCGCTCGCCGGGTACGTAGTCGAACTCCAGCCAGCCGTCGGCGCCGCCGTCCACGATGCCCTTGGAGC
>ERZ1090868.758-NODE-758-length-17889-cov-16.582819_pt1 | contig 17889 bp, 32 predicted proteins | sample MGYA00478475_ERZ1090868 | MGnify/ENA primary metagenome ERZ1090868 (study PRJEB33644, sample SAMEA5815747) | chicken gut metagenome | biome: Chicken; feature: Gastrointestinal Tract; material: Caecum | place: Ireland | collected 2019-01-01 | study: A study of the...
TCCATTCCACGGTATAGCCGCCCTCGCCGTCGGGCTTGCGGGTCTTTTCCAGCAGTACACATGGGCGAGCAAAATCATCAAGCAGAGACATTTTCACTCACCGCCTTTTCAATGCGCTGTTTCGCCATCTCAAAATAGCCGGGGTCTAACTCCATGCCGATAAACTTGCGTCCAGTGTTGACGCAGGCAACGCCGGTGGAACCACTGCCCATGAAAGGGTCAAGCGCAACACCACCCGCCGGACATATCGCAAGGAGATTTTCCAGCAACTCAACAGGCTTTTCTGTCTGATGGTGTTTATTTTTGGTATTTACGCTTTTTACTCGATAGCATCCCGCGCCAATGAACACACCTGGACGATACTCTGTGGTTCTCGCTCCATTTGTTCCCCAAACCACATATTCACAATCGTTCCTAAAGCGATTTGGAATGGGCCTGCTGTTCCCTTTATCCCAAACGACAATCCCACGATAGACCCAGCCAGCCGCCTGTAATGCGTCAACCATAGCGGGAAGGTTTCTCCAATCCACAAATACAGCGGCAATGCTCTCCTGTTTTGCTTTCTGTCTGCATTTATTCAGCACCATCCGCATAAACTCGGTGAAACTCCGCTGGTCCATGTTATCCCCGCTGAAATTTTGAAATCTTGCCGCGCCGTTATAATCACCGTCACAGTACTTCGTTCGCGTACTTGCTTTTCTGTCTCCTGCAAACAATCCTCCGCTGGAGTATGGCGGGTCGCACAGTACCATATCCACGCTCCCGTCCGGGATGTACTTCAGCAGTTCTAGGCAGTCTCCTTGCAAAAGTGTGATTCCTTCCACTATCTCACCTCCACGGGTTGTCTTTGTGCGGCTCCGGCGGAGTCATGTGGGGATTGGGCTGCGCAAACTGCCAGCTTCCAGCCGCCTTTTTCCAGGGCAGCAGCCGGGCAGCGAACACGTCCCGCCATCCGACCGCAGCGCCCTGCGCGTTGGTCGCGCGGGTGTATGAATATCCGCCGAAGCTCTCGCTGGTATACGGGCCGCCCTCCCCGTTTTTCTCCGTCCAGGCGGCGATCTCCTTCACGGTGGAAATCAGGCTTTTGGGGATAGCCAGCGCCCACACGGAGCCTGTAAACGTCTCATCCGACAGGAAAATTTCCGTCCCGGTTTCGTCCAGCGCCGTCCCGCCCGCGTATTGATACACCCCGTCGTTCAAAACGCTCCCCACAATGCGGAAATACTGGCCGTTTAGGAGAAAAGGCAGCGTGATGCGCCCGCCCTCGACGGTGTAAGTCCCGTTGTGCCGGTTCACGAGAAACCAGTTGTTCAAATACATCAAAACGGTTTCCAGCATCACGCCGCCCTCCTTATGCCGTCTGTTTGGTTACGGTCACGGTGTAGACTTGCTCAGCCTCGCCGTTTGTGACCGTAATGGTGACCGTGTTCGCGCCCTCCTGCCATGTGGCCGCGGCTCCGTTGGTGACCGGCGTTTCCCCATTCAGGATGGAAACTTCCGCTCCCTCGTCCTCCGGCGTCGCAGTGACGGTGTTGGTCGCGTTGGTGGTTGTGGCTGTATATTCCGTCACGTCCGGATCAAATGCGGGCGTGAGGCTTAGCGCGCCAATCGTCAGCCCCGAGAGGCGCGCGCTCGTTCCCCCGATGTGATAGTCCCCTTCACAACGCCTTCGGCATATTCCACCAGAAACTGGATGCCGGACATGACCAGGCTTTCCAGCTGCGCCCGTTCCTCGTTCTGGTAGCCGCTCTTGATGCCGACAAATCCCGTCTGATCTGCTGTGAGCTGGAACGATCTCGCAAGGTCGCCGTTCATGCCGATATAGTACAGGATAAAGTTTTCCTTGGCAGTCGCCACAAAGGTACCTTTGGTAATCCGGGAGGACATGATAACGGTTCCCAGCCCGAGGAAGTTCTCAACATAATTCATCCCGAAAGCGGTCTGCATCGTGATATTGGCAGTGCCCAGATACGCGGACACATCCTCCGGGTTGACGAAATACACCGCTTCTGCAGTATCGTCTTCAAAGAGGGTCTGCAGCTTGCCCCAGGCGGCAGCCAGCGCGGCCTGAAGGCCTACACCGGTAACGGAAGTGTAAGCAGATCCGTTGATTGCATCGCCGGAAGCATATGCCTTATTGAGGAAGGTAAACAGGTTTGTGCGAACGCCGACCTGCACGTCCTTGAGCAGAGCCGTGTCAGTGTCGGTCACCGCCGCATCGTACCCGGACTTTACAATTGCTTCGGCGGAAACGGCCTTGCGCCACTTGTTCAGCGTAATGGAGCCTACGGGGATTTTCTCGGTCTCATAGTGGCTCAGGGGGATCACATCGCCCTCCGCCACAACGCCGCTCTGCAGCGTGCCGGTCGTTTTGTAAAAATAGAGGGTGGTGCCCTCCATCATGGGGATGCGCCGGGTAACGCCCAGCACCTCCATCAGCTTGTCCAGGCTGTCATGGGTAAACCGCTGTACAAAGTCGATTTCCCTTGCCTTCTTCATATCCTCTGCTTTAATCAGATTGGTTTCAGCAGCCATATAAAAACTCCTTCCTATTCATTGGTTTGAAACAGATCAAGATTCTGGGCGATTTCCCGCTGCCGTTCGGCAGTATCTTTAATCCCCATGATCTGCTCTTTGGTTTTGGCGGTGCCGTTATTGACCGGCGGGTTTGCCGTCTGCGCGCCGCGCGTCACGGTGGTGGACACCAATCCGGAATAGGTATCCTTGACCAGCGCGTCCAGCGCGGAATCGTCCTTGATTTTGCCACCTTCCAGTTCCAGCGCGTCGATTTCCGCGCCGCATCCCCGGATGGCGATGTCAAGGCTCTTGCCGGTGATGCCCTTGCCCTCAAAGAAAGCCCGCGCAGCGCGTTCCTTGGCCGCTTTGGCTTCCCTGCCGCTGACTTCCGCCTTGTAATCGTCAAATTCCTGCTTGAGCCTTTTGTACTCTTCGGTATCTTTGATCTTTGGCGCGTCCGCGGGCTCGTTTTTCTCCAGGGCGTCCTTCACCCGTCCTTCGGCGTAGGCGTCCCGGGCCGAAAGATGTTCGCTGACAAGCGCGTCCTCAAACTCTTTCGGGATTTCAACGCCGCTTTCCTTTGCGGCTCTGCGGATAAATTCACGGGTAAATGCCATTTTTCAGTCTCCTTTTCTTCGGCCCGGTTCTTCGGGGCGACTGTGATATTCAAAACCGCTGTTCTTCGCGGCTTTTACCAAAAGAAAAAGCGTGAGCAACCTGCCGGAATTTCCGACAAGTTACCCACGTTCGGGTCTTCCGCCTCAACGCTTAGAGGCAGGAACAGTATTTATTGTCCCTCTTCATGTCCCGGTGGAACAATATCAATAACATGAATCGTTCCTAAGTTCCCGAAACCAAACATCTCTTTAAACCAAGTCCAAAATTCATACAGAGAGTGAATAATAAGGGTCACATTCTCACTTCCTCTCGCTTGATATGTATGATTTTAATACCGTCTTTCACAGGAATCAACTCTATTCTGTCGCCTTTGGCAAGCACGGCCTCAATAGCCTTGATTTGCTCTGGTTTCAATTCAACCATTTTAAGTATGCTCCATTCAAACTCTTCCCACCACGCATTATATTCTGGACAATCTATACACTTTCCTGACGGAAATATTCCAAAGTTGCAACCAGCCATAATAGCAGATGGACTTTTGCGAATGATATTGCTTTTAATTCTGCAAAGCAGTGGCGCTTTATCCATTTTTCAATTCGTCCTCTATGATGTTTCGGTATGTTTGCGCGTGGTCTGCCACCGCCGGTTTCAAAAACGGCTGCGCCGGGTTGCCCGCCGTCCAGTGCCAGTTTCCGTTATCATCCTGATAGACCCATGGCGTTGGGCGGCCTCCATCTGTGTATTTCCCGGTGCCCAATTCAACGTACGGAGCGTACGAGGTGTTGGACCCAATGTACACCGCCGGTTCTCCATCATCCACTTTGTGGGAAATGCTGTTCCGCAATCTCCCGGTATCCACTGGGACAAGGTCTTTTGCGTATCCCTCTGCCTGACTTCCACAACGTTCCAGGGCGCGGATGCAGGCGGTTTGAAACTCTTCCAAAACCATTTTGCTATTGTCAGTCAGATGTATTTCCACGGCTTTTCACCCACCTTTCCCATTCATCATAAGTCATTTCTTCAACTACCACATTCCGCCCGGTTTTGGGGTCGCGTACCCGCATTTTTCGCGGTTCCGCCTCAATCCCTGGCTTTTCTACTGTGCGCAGAGTACAGCGGCAGTTATAAGTTAAAGCAGGCTTTGCTCTCGGGTCGCCCGGATACCGGATTTCCCCCAGTTCGGAGATAAACGGCTCGTCCCAATCCACCGTTTTCCCGTCCAGCATCTGATGGCTGTGCCGGGTGCGGTTGTCTTTGGTGGCAACCCACCGTTTTCGCACCTTGATCCCCATTTTGGCGGCAGCCTCATAGCTGTCCATCCTACCGGCATTTTCCGCGCCTGTGACGGCAGTCCTTGCGGCTCTTACAGCGCTTGTTCGGTTCATATCCGATATTCGGTTCTGCAGATCGTCTGCAATCCCTTTTATGCTTCGGCCTTGCAGGATGGAGCTTGTTACAGAGGCGGTAATTTGCTTCTTTCCGTATGCCAGGTCGATCCCGCGCTTGACCGCTTTCTCCGGCGGGTAATATGGCATTAGGTCTGGCTCTTCCACAATCAGCCGCTTTACGGTCTGCTCATCCCATAACGTAAACCCCACATCACCTGCCACCTGTTCGATGGTGTATGCCGCATAATTGCGGTTCAGGCTATAAATACCGGGCGTGGCGTCGTTCACATAGGCTGCCGCTGTCTCGTTGGCCTGGGTCATGCGTTGAGCGATCTGGTCCCGCAGGGCCTCAAACCGCCGCCCGCGGCCGATTTGGTTCAGCCGCCATTGCAGATAATCCTGCTCTGTCCAGATTTTCCCGTTGATCTCCGTTCCGACCAGCTTTTTCATTTCTTCGTCCCGCTTTTCAAATGCGGTGAAGTAGTCAATTACAGTTTTCTCCAGGTCATCCCACGCTTCCCGGTACACCCTCGCTATCCTGCGCTCCAGCCTTTCCAGTTCGTTGTCCGTCCACTCATGGGCCAAATCACGATTCGGCATTGCCCGATCTCCCGTTTTTTAGTCCATCTAAAAACCCATCTAACAACGCTTGCCCGATAAGGTCTCCCGTCCCATCAGGCTCTGTGGGAACTCGTTGTTCGTGATAATATCGTTTCCACTCTTTCGATTTCATAAGCCTGTTTTTGATTTTCCACAAATCAATATTATCATAATATTTTTTAAGTTCTAAACGATATGCTTTTGCCTCGTAGCTATCATCAAAATTCAGCTTTGACGGAGACACAATACCTAGAACCCAGTGAAACCACGAATTACACAGGCGCTGTGGCGGTCTCGGCGGTATCGGTTTCTTCGCTGTCGCTTTCTTCATTTTCTCTTCCTCCAGTATCCACCACATCCAGCCGCTCCATGTCCTCTGCGTCCTTGCGCTCCAGGATTTCGTCTACCTCCTCCGGTGTCAGCCACGGCAGGTGTCGCAGGACGGCCTCGTCATCCAGATATGTTGCAGCAGTGAGCACCATCTGAGTCTCCTCCAGTTGATTGGCGATCCGATTCCACTGGAAGGACGGCTCATCGTCAATCCCGATCAGTTCCAGCAGCTTTCCGATGAAATCCCGGATGCAGTACTCAAAATCCCCGCATTTGTCATCCTGCGCCTGGTATCCCATGCGGATGGCCGTCGCGGTGAGGTTTCCGCTCATGATTTTGTCCATATCCACCAGCTGGAAGTCGTCGTGCAGGTCGCTCCGCAGCCGGTCCAGCATGGCCGACCGCGCCTCGTACGGGATATCCAGCGTATGGGCCTCCGCCCCGCCGCCGTCCTCGCTGTCAACGGTCGCCGCCCTCAGCGTGCGCATCCGGTCGAGGAAGCGGGAAATGTCCAGATCGTCCATTCCGCCCGAGTTTTTCAGCACCCAGTAAACGCCGCTGCTGTCATCGATCTCGTTCGCCAGCCCATTTTTGATAAAATCGTAGCAGTCGATGGATTCCTGCACCCCAACAAGCTCCGATTCATGCAGGTCGTTTGCGTACATCGGGATGATGGGGAATCCCGGATAATTGTCCCCGGCCTCCACCGTCTCCCCGCCCGCTGCATCCACCCGGACGGTCTGCCGGTACGGCCGCTTCGGCTGCCGGATCTGGATATCCTCGTTCTTTTTCTGGATATATTCGGTGTACCCGTCCAGCTCGTACAGGGTGTAACGCTTTGTTTCCGCGCCGTTTAAGCTCCAATACCGCACGCCCGCTTTCAGGCTCCCGTCCTCCTCATCGTAGAGCGGGACAAAGCCGGGCGCGTGCGGCGTGTCGGCAAACGGGAACACTTCCAGATGATCGAGATTCCAGAATCCGAACGCGACGCCGTCCACCATGGCCTTTTTCGCCAGCTGTTGGAGCCGGTTGTCGAAATCCCTGCCCAGCCGGTCTTTGGTTCCGTCTTGTTCAAAACTCACGCCGTTGGAGAGCACATACTGCACCTGCTGGATTACAAAATGCCGGAACATTAAGGTCCGGGTTTTGTAGTTGGCGGAAAACAAATCCGGATACGCCTGCCCGTTTGAGTTGTACAGGAATTTCTGATATTTGACGATGGTCTTATTCCGTTTGGCATAATATGATTCCGCCGTTTCAGCGGTTTTATAGCTGTCGCTGGAAGTATGTTCATTCACCGCCTGCCGGACAAAGTCCATGCGGGCCTTTTCTTCCTGTCCGGCTGCGGTTAAGTCCTGATAAGTTTTAATTTCCCGTCACCTCCTCGCATACAGCGGAATATATTGCTCTTTCCCGGCCTTGTGCCGCAGAATGGTCATGGCAAAATACCGGATATCGTCCATGGCGTGATCGTTTTCTTTGATTGGCTTATCTTCTGCGGATTTTTCATCCCACCGGTACAGCCCGAACTCCCGGACGCTGTCCTTGCAGCAGCGGTGGATTTTGATGGTTCCGTCCCGCAGATACCGCGCCACCGTCGCAATTCCCGGCACAACGTCGTTGACCGCCTTACGGACTGGGAACCGCTTGTGCCGCCGGATCACCTCGATCATGGACGCCGCCGACGGGTCAATGATGATGGATTTTACCGGCAGATCACCGGCCAGTTTTTCCAGTTCCGCATAATATTCCTCATCCGTTTTGTTTTCCTGCGTTTCCCGCCCAGAATAGTAATACTCCCGGATTCGCGTGGCCGTTTTCCCGTCCCAGCACCACAGCCCGGCAGAAAAGGGGTTTAAGGTGCCATAGTCGCAGGAAATATAATATTCGCCCTTCTCCGGGACAGCGTCCACAATATTCGCGTCCTGCGGGCCGTAAATCAGTCCCTCCGCCGCCACCCACTTGCCCAGGATATACCGATCGTAGAATACGCCGGTGTATTGGTTTTCGTAGCGTTCCAGCGTTTTCGCACTCAGGCTCGGATTGTCCCGCATGGAAAAGTGCAGGTAGAGGGCGTTCCGTTCCCTGTGCCGCTGAATCCAATTGACGTAGAACCAGTGCATGGGATTGTCCGGGTTGCAGGAAAACCACAACTTTGCGCCGTCCACCGAACAGCGGGCCAACGCCTGGTTGAAAAAGCTTTCCGGCATCAGGGCCACCTCGTCCAGCAGAACGCCCGCCAGCGTGCGGCCCTGAATGAGGGCTGCGCTCCCTTCGTCTTTCCCACCGAAAATTTCAAAGTAATTTATAACGCCGCCGCGGCTTATCTCGATGATTTTTTCAGACCGTTTTACTCTCACCGTGTATTTGTTTCTAATATAGGACATAGCGGTCAGCGGAAGAACAAGGTTTTTCCAGCACGAGTCCACTGTTTTCCCGCAGAACCCGAACCGCTGCCGGGAGTAATTGTCCATTGCCCAGTTGACAAACGCAACAGACATGATGGAGGTTTTTCCACTTCTTACAGCGCCATCGCAGATGATTGCATCGTATTTGCTGTACGGAAACGCCAAAATTTTTTTTTGCTTTTCGCTTATCATAAGAATTCCCAAAAGTACCCGTGACATTGCGTGAGAGTCTTGCAAGCCCTCGATATTTGAGCATGATTTATGCCTAACGCTCTTTCTATTGCAGCGGCAGACGGCCAAGTGGCAACTACAACTCCGCCGGCGCTTTTTTGCAACACGCTTTTACTGCACTTTTTAACAGATTCAGAAATCATTTTGGCCCTAATATCCGGTCTACTTTTGTCTCTTTCCTTCATCGCCTTTGAAATTTTATCCCCTCTAACTTTGGGGCTTTTGAAAGAGATGGGCTTGCCGCTTTTTGCCTCGCTAAGTTTCTTTCTTGTTTGCTCTGAAACAACTCTGCCTTTTGATGCAGCAGACATTTTTTCTCTTGTTTCTTCGCTAATCACTCTGCCAAGCATCGCGGCCCTTATTTTTTCCTTTTGCTCATCCGACATTTTGAAACCAGAATGAGCAGCGCTCTGTTTTCTTCTTGTTTCATCTGTCACTATGCGTCTGCGGTTGCTTTCGGCAATTTTTCTTTTCGTAATTTCCGAATGTGTCCCGATACAGTTCCCGCCATTTTCCACATTGTAACCAAATTCCGGGTTGTTTGAGGAAAACAATTTTATGAGTTCTATTTCTTTCTGTTCCGCTTCTTCTTTGCACAATCCATCGAAAAGAATAATGTGCTGAATTGCATCCCATCCATACTTTTCTATGGCTCGATGGACAAGTTGTGCCTTATAACCGGCTCCGCCCCTCCATCTTTCTTCCGGGTTTTGACAGGTAATCCCTATATAAATCTTCCCATTTGGAAAGCGGTGCATATAGACTTTGTAATTTTCATTCATCGCTTTCCAACTCCTCCGCCATTTCCCGTAGGCTCCTGCTCAGGCCGTCCTCCTTGACCTCATCCGCCGCGCCGCCGGACACCATCGCCCATTTGTCGATGATCGTTCCCAACGCCGTTGTAACTTCAGACGCCGACCTCGCGTCCCGGATTTTCTCTGGCAGCACTTCCAGCGCCACTCCAATGATCTCACACACCTTGTCCCGGCGGCTTTCCATATACGCCAGGATATCGGCGGTGTTCTCCGCTTTTTTATCTTCTAACTTTTTCGTCAGTTCTTTATCTTCCTGAATTGCTTCATTGGCTTTTTTCCATGAAACATTGTTTCGTTTTGCGGCGGCGTTCACCGAACGCAATTCCAGATAATCCGCCACAATTTTCTTTTTCTTCCTGTCCGTCAGTCTCCCGGCCATTACCACCACCTCAAAAAAGTTTCTTCTCCCGCCCCCGCCTCATGCAGCTGCGGGGCAGCATATATGGCAGGACACGTCACTAAGGACTAACGTGCGCTTATTACGTAATTATCACACATTTCTGTTCCTGCTGTGTTGGTTCACAGATTACACGTTATAACCAGCTCCCCAACGTCACATTATCCAGAATCCTACTGGCGCTTCAGTCTGGCTCGTGCGCCAGGCTGAAACATATAGCCCTTTCATCGGGCTATGCTGCGGGTTTTTTTCAGGCTGTCCGCGGGCCTGTTTGCCGGGGATGTGGAGGACGTCCGCCGGCGGAAAGCAAAGAAGCGCTCTGCCGCCCTGCCCTCGTGCAGACCCGGGCGGCGTGTAAACAAAAAGAGCCTACCACCCAGCGTGATGCTGGGCAATAGGCTCGTGCGATTACTCGCGGCTCTCAATATTTACCAGGAAACGCCTGCCGCACTTCCGGCAAAGGCAGATCCAGTTTTTGATGACGGTAGTCTTCCCGATTGGAAATAGTTTCTTCCCACAGTGTGGGCAATATACCCATCCATTCTTGACCATCTGTCTTTGCCTCCATTCTAGCACAGTTCTCCCCAAATGTCAAGCAGTTTTGGAAGATTTCCCGTTTCCAACATTGTGCTTCACCCGGTCCCGCTCCTCCGCGCGCTTGGCGTTGCCCCACCGCTCGAGCGAGCCGACGAGGTAGCCGGTGATGCGGCGGATGCGCTCGAAGGGGACGCCGCGGCCGAGTTCAGTCTGATTGTTCATGGTGATCCTCCTTTTTCGCCGAATCGATAAACTTCTGCGCCATCGCCGCAGCCTGCACGGCCTCTGTGGCGAGGTCCAGCGCGTGCTCCCGGATGCGCCCGGCGAACTCCGGCGCGCGGCCGGCGTTGTTGTCCCGGATGTGCGCCCACAGCGCGGACAGGCTGATTTCCGTTCTTGTCAGCGCCTCCCGCGCTTCCTCGACTTCCTCCAGCAGTACGGCATAGCCCTCATGCATGGAGTGAAAGAGCGGAAATTTCCGGTTGGCGTCCTGCTTTTCCATCTCTGCCAGCTTCTCAATGGCCGGGCGGATTTTGGTGCTCATTGGCGTGTCCTCCTTCATTGCCTCGGATTCGAGGTATTTAACCTCCTCGATTTCGAGGGGTTTAACCGGGTCGATTCCGACCACTTTAGTTGATGAATCAAGTTGATTTGTTGGTGTATCAATTGATGTATCGTTCAAAATCTCATATCCCATCAGGCGGGCGGCTTCCTCCTGATTAGTTTTGCACCAGGATTCACAACTAATCTTTTTTTGCTGATGTGACGGAATATCCAACGGACACGAATTACACTCTACTGCACTTTTAGCGCAGAAATAATCATTTGCATCTACTATTCCGCTGAACACTTTTTGCGTGACCGGATCTCTAAACTTCATCCTCAAACTTCCTCCCTTCCCATTCCTCGCAGCAGTCCTCCGGGTCCGTAAAGTCCGCGCAATGCGGGCTGTCCCCGCTGCAGCACACGCCCTGATAGTCCTCGTACCAAGCGCAGGTAGCGCAACACTTAATCGTGATCGTCCTCCCCCCTCTCCCCAACGCTGCAAAAATCATCCGGCCATCTCACGCCATCTACATCCTCATATTTGCAAAGTTCGTATCGTTTTCCAGCTCCGTTAATCAGATGCTCTGCATATGTACACTCCCTGCAATAGCACCCACCGGCGGCGTGGACAAGATCAATGGTTGGTTGCTTGGACAGTTTTGTCAGCACTCCACTCACTGTCTCGTGGTCACCCAAACTCTCACAGAATCCTGTAATATCAATCAGCCTCATGCTCGTCCTCCTTGCCCATTCGAGCGCCGCAGTTGGGGCAGTAGTTGGTTGGCAAATCCAATTCATTGACCCATTTCGCATTTTTGGCGTAGGTCTTATAGCAAACAGAGCAGTACAAATGATGTGGATATGCGTCCGTTGTCAGCCATCTCCCGTGCCTCACTTCCACCACGTCGGCTGCGGGGAATGTTTCTATGACAGCGTATACACCATCCGCAAAAAGCCTTTCAACCAACGAATTTTCGCCCAACGTTAGTCTCTTAAACTCCGCAATCAATGCATTCCGCTCTATGTATTCAACCATCCTGCTCCCTCCGTAGTGCGGCCATAGCCTTACTCAATTCATCCAGGTCGTACTTGTCGCCCAGAATGTCCTCAATTTTTGAAAGCCTAGCGTGGAGTTCAGCGGCTTGAATACCGAGCATGTTCATAAGCGCGACAGCGCAATCACATTCCATGCACTGACCTTCGTACATGACGGCCTGTTCCGTCGCGTCACAATCCATACTTTTTGCCTTTTCTGCAACAACCTGAACCAGCGGCTTCTTTTCAAAACCGTAATCCAATACGACTTGCTTATCCTCTGCAATTGCAAAGTTCAGTAGCCGTTCCAGATTTGTTTCCGGATTCTTTTTCGTCAACCGTTCCATGCTCATTCTCCTTCCTTCATTCTGCGGTAAACCTCAAACAACTCTTTGACCGGTACATACTCCCCGCATCCAAAACAGCCGATCATCAGCCCGTTTTGGCCGAATTCCAGTTCCAGCCCATCCCCGCATACGGGGCAGAAAACGCCGGTTTTCCCGCGTATCGCATCGGCAAGCAGCTGCACCAGCTGCGGCTCCAAATCGGTGTCCTCATAGGCGGCGAGGCGCTTCACGGCGTCGTCGATTCCGCCCTTAAGGCCCCAGTTTCCGCTGGGATAGATTCTGGTGATTCGTTCCATGTTCAGCCCTCCTTCTGGCCGCGCCATTCCCACTGGTTCCCATGAGAACATTTTCTGCATATTTCGGGGATCAGCGTTTTCAATGGCTCGCAGTGCTTGCAGACTTTGCAAGAATTAATGCGCTGCAAATCATTTACCGCCGCATCCCGCTCGGCTTTCACCTTTTCAAGCTCTTGCTTAGTTTCCGATAATTCCGCCGCCAGAGCAAAAGCCTCTGCGCCTTTTCCGGTCAGCTCAATGGGTCTGGCCGTTTTGGCCTTCTCCAGTTCGGCTTCCAGCCTCGGAATAACAACATCGAGCAAATGGCCTTGATAGCTGTCATGGAGCTTGTTTTTCAGGCTTTCGTTCTCGGCCTGTAACTTTTCGAGGGCTTCGGCGGAATCAAGCAAATCCTGCTTAATATACCTGTCGCCCGCCCAATCTGCGGCATCTAATTTCATCCGGTCTATCAGCTTTTCAACGTCCATGTCAGTCCCCCTCCAAAAGTTTTTTTACCGCCTTGTTTCGGCATTCCCGGCTTGCCTGGGCCACAATTTGCCTGACGATCGCGTCCTTGTCCTTGTAGATTACCTCCCGGACGCACTCGGAGATGGTGCTCTTGTACAAATTACGGTCTACAGACCAGTCCGCCAGCAACGCCCTTCCGGCCGCTGTAATAATATGTTCCCTCAGTTCATCATCTGAAATTTCAATCTCAATTTTCATCGTCAATCCTCCTCCGCCGGCTGTTGGAGCCATTTCAAAATAACGCTTTCTTCTTCGCATATCTCGTGGCAATGTTTTCCGCTGCTCATAATGCAATTTTTGTTGCATTCTTTGTAGTCAAAAAGCATTGTTGCCAGCTCCTCATCGTTCATGGCCCGGATGCGGTCGGCGTTGGTGGCTGGCTGATTCAGCACGCTTTCTGCAAATTGGGCACATTCAGAATCTTTCGCATACTCTGCTCCGATTTCGCAAGATTCTCTCGTTGGGCATCTTGCATATACCCTTGGGTCGCATTTTATAAAGCTCATGCGTCCTCTCCCTCCGGCGGGCGGCGGAAGCAATGAAGTTCGCGACCTTCAATGTTGTATGTAAAATTAGCACCGTTTTCCGCCCATACAGCAAATGGAATTCCAGCCCATTGACCGCTTTTTTCAATATCAATCAAAGCCCAATGCTCCACTTCTTCAACCCACACCGGCTCCCCATCCATCTCCCGCAGCTCGTTCGGCGTCAACGGCTCGTTCGGCGGGGTGAGGGTGGCGCTTGCATACGTTTTGGCGAAGATGTCCGGCTTGCAAGGATAAAATTCCCCGTTTACGCCCTTGATGATGTAGTCACCCGGGCTTGCGTGGTGGTCGCCCTCGAGGGTGTGAATAACAAGTCCCTCACGAGGAATGATTTCAAAAACTTCCGGGTCGATAAATTCACACATTTCTGCGTGGTTTTCTCCTGTCCACTGCACGGCCTCAACCGTAACAGGCTTTTTTCTATACACCCTTGCCATCTTTCAGCGCCTCCATTTCAATCTGTCCTTCCGTTGAGCGGTCATCGTCTTTACAAATACCTATTCTCGCGAATGTGCGCTTTGCTGTATCTGAAACCATCTGCTGCGATACCGGCTTTTCATACAGCCCGCAGGCAGGCCAGCGCATTGCCCAATCTGCTTTGCTACTGTGGAATCCACCATAGGCCACACATTTGCGCAACCGCTTGTCATTGTACTGCACGATTCGCAAGTTACAGCATGTACCGCAAATGTTGCCCTCCGATTCCCCGAATGAATAGTGCATCAACTCAATCGGCTTCTGTTTCACCGCGTAGCGCCTCCAATCTCTCCATCACCATCTGCACGGCTTCGTCCGTAAGTGGCTTCCCGCATACTGGGCAAAAGTTACTTGGTTTATACTCGCTCACTGCGCACTCTGCATTGGGATCGCATTTTTTGCATGGCATATCTTTAAGATTATTTATGCAGAACACACAACTCCGGCAGCTTTTACATGACCGACACCCAGGAAACACCTTCTCCACCTGCTCCCGGCTGACGGGGCGGAGGGCGGTGAGGGCCATGCCAAGAGCCTCCATAAATTGCGGTACATTTGGATAGCTCTTTCTCTGGTCGGCACTGCAATCATAGATACGTTTGCAAGTTTCACACTGCTCATTCAGCAACGCAATCGCTTCTTCCCGCGTCATAATCATCCTCCTAAAAATGATATTGCAGTTCCTCGTCCAGCAGCGCCCACCGGAAATGATCGCTGGGGACAATCAGCTTTTGATCTTCCAGCGCAAATCGCCGGTCAAAGTCGTGGACAGTGTGCCCGTCGGCCTTAAACGTCACCGGGCTGTCCTTGTCCCATTTGAGCATCAGTGCCCATAAATCCGGATAATTTTTTCGCAATAGGCGGAGTTGTCCAACAGACTGATTGTGGCAAAACCAGCAGCCGCCCCGTGTTGCCGTTGTGTAGATAGGAGAGAGGAGGTCGTTTTCCTCGCACCATTTCCGGCAATCGTCCTCGGTCCATCCGGCCTCCACAAGGGGACTGATTTTCGTGCTGGATAGATTGTGGAAGCGGTTCGGCTCATCCGCAGCAATTCCTATGTAGGTCATGTTCTTCTGCTCTGATCGAGCCTTTCGCAGGGCGCGCATTTTGAGGTCGCTGTTGCACCATGTGCCCCCACGCATCGGCCAGCCATACATGATGCCCCCATTTGTTGGGGACTTCTCGCCCCTGACCCGATAAAAATGATGCTCATAGGTCTCTCCGGCGTTACAGTGTTCCACTGCAATGCCCCATCGTTCCTTGATGATCTCGTCTGCCTTTGCCTTAAACTCCACCATAGGCGGCAGGTCAGCGGGTATGGTGTCGGTGGCCCAGACCTCCGCATGGACAATCCGGTCCAGAGGCCATCCGAGCTGTTCAATTGCACCCAGACAGGCTAATGAGTCTTTGTCAGCTAACCATAGCTGAGTGACAAAATATGCTCAGCCATGGTTTACATACACCCCCTCCCAATCATCTCTCCGGTTCAGCGTTTCCACCTCCCGGATCGCCCTCACCGCGGTCCGGAAAGCCTTCATCCGCACCCGGATGTCCTCCACCTCCGCGATCCGCCCCTTCTCGTCGGCCTTGCGCAGGCGGCGGTCGAGTTTTGCGAGCTGGCGCTCAAACCAGCGGAGGGCGGATTGCTGTTCGGTCAGTTTCACTGCCAATTCACCTCGATGTCATACTCGTCCTTCATGATCCTTCGGATATCGGTCAGCCCGATCTCCTTTCTGGCGAGCATCTCCGTATATTTGCCGAAGAAGTCGATAAACCGCTGCAATCTTACCTCCCGCCATCCCGTCTTGTCCGCCAGAAACAGCAGGCAGACGTAGACGCAGAAGAGCGCGGCGTTCCGCTCGCCCTCCGCGATGCCCTTGCGGTAGGCCTTTTCGACGTCCTCAGCGGTCCGGGCACGGCTTTTCACAATGATCCCTCCCTAATCGCGTCCGCCAGAAGCAGCTGGCGCGCCTCCCCGATGGGTTCCTGGATGACGCAGCGCAGCATTTCGCTTTCGGCCCTGTCATAAAACTCCTTGCAGATCTCAAACCCGTAGCCACTTCTTCCCAGCTCTGCGGCGGCCCGCAGCGTCGTCCCGCTCCCCGCGCAGGGGTCGATAACGACGTCGCCCGGGTCGGTGAATAGTGAGATCAGCCGCTTTAAGAGCCGCACCGGCTTCTGGTTCGGATGGATTTTGGGGACGTCCTTCCCGTCGCTCACCCACTGGAACCAGTTGAACACCATCTGCCCGCCGTTGTTAAACTTCGGTAGCTTGTCCCGGTACAGCAAAAGCCCGTACTCGGTAGCGCCCACAATCTTCATGTTGGCCTTTAAGACCTGGGCGGAATATCCCTTGACGAACACCAGGGGGATATAGTGCCGGAACCCGTATTTTTCCCCCTGCTCAATCATGACGGGGAGCTGTTGGAAGGAGCAGAACACCAGCATGGCCGGCGCTTTTCCGCGCTCCCTCGGCTCCTTTTTGAGCAGCCGGTTGCAGAAGTGCATGTATTCCGCGAGGTTGAAGTTGGTATCCGTGTTGAAAAAAGCTTTTCCCGCCTTTTTGCTTTCCCCGTTCCGATTGTCGCCCCCAATGTACCATTCCGGGCTGGAAGCGTAGGCGTTCACGCCGATGTTGTAGGGGATATCCGCAATCACGAGCTGCGCCTTGGGGATATTGTACCGCCTGAAATTCTGGAAGTTGTCGTGATACAGTTCCAGTTTGATTTTTTCTGCCATGTTATTCCCCCATCCCAAAATTCACTTCGCAGATCCCGATAATCTCCTCTGCGAGCTTCTTCGCCTCCTGCGGGGTGAGGAGGACGGCCGGGTAGCCGTTCTGCAGCTTTTTTACCGTCCGCAGCGGGGGCAGGATCGCGATCTTTCTGCGGTTATCGTCCAGCAGGTAGGCCGCATGCGGGATCTCGCTGTCGATGCAGAGGACGCCGGCTTCTTCGAGGGAGGCCAAAAAACCTTGTCTGTTCTTCATTGCCCCGCCTCCTCAATCTCCACCCCAATGCACCGCCTGTCCCAGAACCGGTGCTCCACCGCCCGCACATACCGCCGCGAATCGTCCTCAATGAGGATTCCCTTTAGGGCGTCGACGGTGCATTTGGCCGCGATGGCGTGGTTGTCGATATCCAGCCGGTCGTCCCACCAGAACGTGATCTTGACCGGCTTCTGAAAAATCCGCGGGCGGATCCCCTGGCTTTTCAGCGCCGCCCGCACCATCCAGTGCCAGGCGTCGGCCCGTTTCTTGCGGATAGACCAGTGCAGCCCCGCATAGTAGGCGTTCAGGCCGTATTCGCGGGCAAAATTTTGGGGGTAGTCGATGGTAAACCGGATCATCCCTGCCCCTCCTTCCCGTCAAAATCGGGCACCACAAGCCCCTGCGCCTCCAGCTCCGCGAGGTCGTAGGACGGCGGGTAGCCCTGCGCCGCGCCCTTGTGCGCGGATGCGTCCTTGCGCGCCCAGCTGCGGATGGTCGCCAGATGGCTTTTGTATTTCCTGCCGGATGACGCGATGTACTCGGACAGCCGCTCGATCCGCGCCGCCCAGTCGGATGGGAACTCGGATTTGAGCTTGTCCATTTCCTCATCCGTCAGCAGGACGTTTTGATATTCGCCGTATTTGCGGGCGGAAGGGGGGACACAGGGGGAATCCTCCCGTTTATGTTTTAGTTTCTGTTTATTTAATTCCTTATTATATAAGGGGCCTGTATTGTGTCCGGACAATGCAAGGTTTTGCGTCCGGACAATGTCAGGCATTGTGTCCAGTACTGTGTCCGAAATGTTACCATCAAATGAGATCATCCGGTACTTCCCGGGGCGGTTCCCCCGGCCCGGCAGATAGTCGATGAGCCCGCGCTGTTTGAGCCCGTTGCGGGCGTAATCCAGCCCGCTTTTGGACAGGGCTGTCAGCTGCTGCAATATCGAGTTATTCACCGCAAATTCGTCCAGCCATCCGAGCCTGTTGTTTATGGCCATCAGCGTATACCATAAAGCAACCTCGCCCGTTGACACGCCGTTGTACAGCGAATAGTCGTAAAAGCTCCGCAGCTCCTTCAGATAGTTTACAGCCACTCTCTCACCGTCCTAACCCTAAAACGGCAGGTCGCCCGAATAGGGGTCGTCCTCTGCGAAATCCACATCCAGCGTCCCCCGGTAATGCACATCTCCCGGCAGCCCGTATTGCGCAGCCTGCACGTAAGCCGCAGCCGGGTCCCCGGCCGGGACGGGCGGAGGCGCAACCGGCGGCATGGCAGTTGGCTGTGCGGGGGCCGCCGGGGCGGGAGG
>ERZ1090868.765-NODE-765-length-17794-cov-12.497999_pt1 | contig 17794 bp, 11 predicted proteins | sample MGYA00478475_ERZ1090868 | MGnify/ENA primary metagenome ERZ1090868 (study PRJEB33644, sample SAMEA5815747) | chicken gut metagenome | biome: Chicken; feature: Gastrointestinal Tract; material: Caecum | place: Ireland | collected 2019-01-01 | study: A study of the...
CGGCACCCCTCCCGTCAGATACCTACCCTGTGTAGTCCCTTGTAAACTGTACTTTACCAAAGAACAAATAGAAAATGTAAAAAGTTTTTTGCTTGAAACATTCGCTTTTAACGAAGAACAGCTTGCAGCCATCGATGGACTAATACCCATGACCCAAGAGGTTTTCGAATCCATTCTTGAACGCTGTAATGAGCTTGGATCTGCGGCCGACAAAATTTTTTATCGGCTTCTCAGGGACTATCCGGATTTGACAGATGTTTACGGTCAAAAACTGGAAAAGGAATTGGATGAAAAATATCCTGATACGGAACTTCCGGAAGAAACGCCGGAAGAGCGACAGGCAGCGTGGGAACGGCTGTGTGCTAGGATTAGGGCGGAGTTTGGGGAGGATGCGATTTAAAAATATCGATAATCCCGAATATCCTAATCATTTCTTCTTTATGAATCACTGATCTCAATAACAAAATTACAAGGGAGCGTAAAATATGGAATATCAGTATATTGATATGTATCAAGAAATACCTATATCTTCGTTGGATGAAATATATCAAATCATACAAGAATATAAAAAGTTTTATAATCTACCTCGCCCTGGTTTAAGCGCAGAAAGCCCTGAGCTAAACTGCTTTTACAGAGGACAAAGTAATTGTGAATGGGATATTTCCCCAAGTCTCTTGCGGTCCAAAGTTGAAGAGCCAGCATTGCTATCTACCTTTGCACCCAAAGAAAACTTATCCCTTTTTGGTACGATTGCTTACATTCAGCATCACCATCAAAGCACTCGTTTTATAGACTTCACAACCAATCCTGATGTGGCTATTTATTTTGCTTGTTCCGATAATAATGATAAAGATGGTGCTTTATATATTTATAATTATGCTCCGCACAGATCCGAATGGTACACCGCTGCAATATTAAGTGAATTAACTCGAATACAAACAAAAGATGCCATTTCAGTACAAGAATTTTCATATGAAATTCTAAGGTATCATCCCGAATTTAAAGAACGTTTTTCAGCAATAGAAGATTTGAACGGAACAATTATGTCTTTTCTAGACCATGGTTTCATGGTTCTTGCTGACAAAGATAGCTATGCTAAAAATGTCCGATTGCAAAGACAAAGCGGATGTTTTTATGTATGTGGAGTACAATTCTCCAAAACTTTAGTATCTTCTGACTATTGGCGGTCTCAAGCGGGGAAAAATAAATTCTTTCCCCATTCCGCAGTGGTTCCCGAAGATTTGAAACACGGACATACTTTACGAAAGCTCCTTATTCCCCAAAATATTAAGTCTGATGTGCTTTGCGCACTCGCTTTGAAGGGAATAACAAAGGATTATTTATTGCCATATATGTGATATTGCACTACCAATGATTATAACATTTTCACATATATGCCTTATCTATGCTATTCCCAAAAATCAGTTCTATTACTACCAAATTGTGGTTAAGCGAAACAATCTCAGCCGACTTCCTGCGGGTTGTCGGCTGAGATTGTCTTTATCGCATCACTTTGTTTAAAAGCTCCTGGTAACTATCTACTACATCGTAGATAACATTGTCTCCGCTGATAGCTTTGAAATGCTCTCTGGCACAATGGATCTTCGATTCTTCAATTTGCCGAAGCTGCATTGAGGACATGGAGCCTTTCGTCTCTGCGACGAAATAGATATGCTTCACTGTTCCCTCGTAAAAGGCGATTGCCCAGTCCGGGTTGTAACGACCAACCGGTGTTGAAATGTAGAAACTGTCCGGCAGCTTTACATAGACGGCAACATCCGTGTTTGTATCCAGCTCAGAGGCAAAATCGCGCTCGTTTGTGGAGTCATAGATAATATGGTCATACAAATGCCGCTGTGCTTTCATGGCATTCGCACCCAGCTTGCCTTTGATGGTCGGCTCTGTGAAGATATCCGTGTCATAGCGTTCTTCCAGCATATTGTAGGTAATATGCTGGATGATTGCCGTCGCTTTCTCATCGTTGATCAGCCCTGCAGCTTTGATGATGAACTCTTCAGGATTGTCCTTAAATTGGTTAAAGACTGCCTTTTCAATGCCGGAGAGGATCTCTACAATGGCCTTCCTCGTAAGTCCAGTTTCATCAACCAGCTTACCCACAAGATCATACTTTACTGCATGATTCGTTTTAATTTGCCTGTTGGCATTGTAAACTGCAGATTCTTCTCGTACAAAGGAGAGTCCTTTCATTAAATCGTCATAGGATCTTATCTCGTTCATCGCACCGGTTTCCACTTTGAAGAAGACTTTGGACACCCGGAGATTCCGATTTAGGGCATCAATCGCCTTCTGTACAAGCTCATCGGTGTCGAAATCTACCACGTACACCGATTTGGGGCTGATCCGTTGCCACAAAGCCTTAAATTCCGGCATCGCCAACTTTTCAGGATCAACTTGCAACTCCACATTCTTGTCACGGGCGTTTTCAGGCTGCATCATTCGGCTGTCATAGACGGAATCAAGGATATCAATTACTGCGTCGCGACTGTCCGCCACTTCCTCGGCAACTTTAATCTCGCCATTTGCTTTGTCGGCGTAGTATTTATCGGTCAATGCACCCTTGCGGTCAATATATCCGCTAACAATCAGGTCATAATGGATCGCCTGAGCTAATTCACTGTCTACAACCTGTTCGTTGCCGTTTGCATCCACAAGCACCTTGCCTTTGAAGAGGTCTGCGGTGACAGCTACAGGGCGACCGGCAACTGCATCCGCAAGCTCAGTTTGTAAGCCCTTGGCAAAACTGTCATAGCTTTCGCTGGCAATGACTGTCAGCACATTGACCACATGAACATCATTTCCCAGTACATTGGCATCCATGCGCTCGCCATCCTGATTGACACACAGGCGCAAGCCGCGGCCCACTTCCTGCCGTTTGCGGACCTCGCTGCTGCTCTGTTTCAAGGTACAAATCTGGAACACATTCGGGTTATCCCAGCCCTCGCGCAGCGCCGAATGGGAGAAAATGAACCGCACTGGCGACCGCTTCGGATCCCTGTCCAGCAGAAGTTCCTTGTTTTTCATGATAAGGTCATACGCGTCAATATCGTCGGAGGTCTTCTCTTTCTTGTCGCTGAGCTTGCTGTCGGTCATCTTGCCCTTTTTGTCGATGGAGAAGTATCCGGCGTGGGTCTCATGGGCGGAGATGGAGTCGAGGTATCGGATATAATCCTCATCGTCAAACTCCCGCTGCATATTGGAGATAATATCCTCGTATTCCTCTTCAAACATATCGGCATAGATGCCGTTATAGGGGGTGCCCGCCTCGTCGTACAGTTTGTACTTCGCAACCTCGTCGATGAAGAACAAGCTCAGTACCTTAATACCCTTATGAAAGAGCTGCCGTTCCCGTTCAATATGGGAGAGGATGGTCTCGCGGATCTGGATACGGCGGAGCTGTTCTTCGCTGACTTTTCCGATCACATCACCGGCATAAAGTTTAATACCGTTCAAAAACTCCACCGAGTTGTCACGCCCGTCGATGAATTTGACCACAAAACCGTTTTGATACTCATCCAGACCGCCGGAATTGTCGTAGAGATTAAAGCCGATACCGACTTTCATCGTCTTTTTGCGGATGCCGGTTGCACCCTTAAAGTCAAACTGCAAAGTAGCTGTGGGATCAGCTTTGGAAAGGTTGATACCCTCTAAGTAGACATATCCTTCCGTCGCTGTGCTGCCGGACTCGGTAATACCCTTGACGGCGATTTTCTTCACCAAACGCTTGTTGTACGCCTCCATCGCGTCCAGCCGGTAGACCATGTTGTAAATGCTGTCCGACTTATGAGTAGCAGAGTAGCGCAGAGTTAGCAAAGGATTAAACTCTTTCAGCCGTTCCTTTGTCTGCTTGCCCTCTACCGACTGCGGTTCGTCAATGATGAGGATTGGGTTTGTCTTGGCGATGATGTCAATGGGGCGGCGGGAGCGGAACTCATCCAGCTTCATGTAAATGCGCCGCGCATCCTTGCCTCTGGCGTTGAACGCCTGAGAGTTGATGATCATCACATTGATGGAACTGTCGGAGGCGAAGCGGTCGATCTCGGTGAGCTGCGAGGAGTTGTAGATAAAGAAGCGAATCTTCTTCCCATATTCCTCAGCGAAATGCTCCTGCGTCACCTGAAAGGATTTATACACACCCTCACGGATGGCGATGCTGGGCACCACCACAATAAACTTGCTCCAGCCGTAGTGTTTATTCAGCTCGTACATGGTTTTGATGTAAGTGTAGGTCTTGCCGACGCCGGTCTCCATCTCGATGGTCAGGTTGTAATGCCCCTCCAAATGCTCGGAGGGCTTGAGCTGACCTGTACGCTGCACCTTTTGCAGATGTTCCAAAATAATGCGGTCAGACAGCTCTGGCACAATGCGCTCGTTGCGCCAGCCTGTAAAATCGTACTCATCAGTAAGGGACTGCTGGTAGTTGATGCCGCGATCCATCATGTATGTGGGCGTGAGATAAGGCTGACCGGCGAAGACATCCACCACAGCTTTCGCCGCGTCCGCCTGGAACTTCTGATGTTTAAATTGTAATTTCATCCCGAAGCTCCTTTCTTAAATCACTCTGATCCGCTTGGAGATATCGTCTGCATCCTCCGGCATATAAAGCTTGAAAATCTCGAACACATTGATTTTAGCGGGGCTGTTGGCGAAGCTGCTGTCCCGAAAGACTGCCCGCAGGGGCTTGCGCTTGGCGATCTCTTTCACAACACTTTCCGGTACATTGGGGTCGAAGCAAGCGATCAGGTCGCCGTCATTATAGGTATGAACGGTGTAGCCGTCGATCTGCTCAGATGTATAGGGCAGGGACAGGGGAAGCCCCCAGTCCAGCAGACAGCCGAACAGCAGATCCAAGTCGGTGCGGTCCTCCTTGATGTTGGAGATCATATCTACAAGGTTTGGCTGATCGTAGTCATCTGCGGCATAGTAGACATCCTTCATGTTGCTGTCGTCCAGCTTGAGGACGCGAAAACCAGTGTCGAGGTCTTGGGTAGTCAGCGGGCTTTCTTCCTTAATTTTCTCCCCGGCGCGGCGGATGCGCTCTTTGCCGATTTCGCAGATGTTTTTGTAGCCCGCTTTGTAGGCTGTACCATTCTCGTCACAAATTTCTGGAAGTTGCACCATAACATATTTTATACGGCTTTCTTTTAATGCGTTCATTTCCATAACTGCATGAGCCGTTGTAGCAGAGCCAGAAAAGAAATCTAATACAATAGAATCTTCTTTCAAATTAGCAAGAGTCAAAAGGCGAATTAGCAATCTTACCGGTTTGGGGCCATCAAATGCACCTGCATCTAACAGTTTTGTGACTTCTTTTGCACCTTCCTGGCTATGCCCTACATCCTTGTAAAACATAATTGAGGTAGGAGCCATTCCATCATACTTTAGCTCTGTAAGAAATCTCTTAATACATGGGACACTATTTCCATCTGCACCAAAATAAATTCTATTATCTTGGAGTCTCTCCAAAAATGCATTTTTGGAGAGACTCCAGCAGCGACCTGCTGGAGGCTCTATTACACGCCCAGAGGGCGTTGTAATAGGATAGTCGCAGGCAGCATTATATGTTTTTACTGACATATCGCTTGGCTTCCACACGCCGCGGGGGTCGTTATCAGGATTTTGGTAGCGTGCATTTGCTTCTTCTGTTCTTGGAAGTCTGCCAATTACAAACTTGGTTATATCTCTGGCGTACATCAAAACATAATCATGGCTATTTGAAATAAAGCGAGCATCGTTTTTTGGTGCATACGCTCTCTCCCAAATCAGTTGTGCAACAAAATTTTGTGCGCCAAAGACTTCATCACAGCATTTTTTAAGATTTTCCTGTTCATTGTCGTCAATGCTGATGAAAATAACACCGTCCTCGGTCAGCAGATTGCGTGAGAGAAGCAGCCGTGAATAGATCATGCTGCACCAATCGGAGTGGAAGCGCCCGTTGGTGTCGGTATTCTTGAACAGGCGGTTGTCATCCTCGTCATACATTCCCATCTGCTCGTTTTCCTCTTCCTGGGAGCGCATGAAGTCGTCGGCATAGATGAAGTCGTTGCCGGTGTTGTAGGGCGGGTCGATGTAAATCATCTTCACCTTGCCCAGATACGCCTCCTGCAGCAGCTTGAGCACTTCCAGATTGTCGCCCTCGATGTAAAGGTTTTCAGTGGTGTCCCAGTTTTTACTTTCTGACCGGCAGGGGCGCAGTGTCTTGCGGATGGGCTTGTTCGCCTCCACAATGGAGGCTTTCTTGCCCACCCATGTAAACTCATAGCGCTCGTCCCCATCCACCACATCGGGGGAGAGCATCTGCCTCAGCATCTCAAAGTTGATCCCTCGCTTGATTTTGCCGTTTTCATCCCGCATCTCGGTAACGCAGTTGGGGAACAGCGTGGCGATTTTGTCTATGTTCGCCGATGTAAGGTCGGTTGTTTCAAATTTCATGTGATCCATCAGGTGAGTCCTCTCCTTCAACTTTAGTAAAAATATTGCCATGTGGACGTTCTAGTTCATCGCCCATAGCAATATAAAACAGGTCCTTTTCATTGTAAAGACGAACTGCGTGCGTATAAAGCAAATTGATAATTAGTTGCCCCCATCGATAAACATCATCCCAAATCTGCTCATAAGCAGAATCAATTTCTTTATTGCTCATAAATGGAGAGTCTTCATGCAAGAATTTTCCGCATCGATTATATGCCGCGATGAATTCATCTTTTGTTAAATAGGATTCTTTTCGTGGTTTCCACTGAAATCTGTTTTGGGGATCGACATAAATTGGTTCCGGATAAAAGTTTGGATGAATGCGCTCAATATCCTTTAAAATCAATCTTGCATTCCACATCCTATCTATATTGCCAAGTTTTTCGCGATATAGATCAGCATCAGAAACCAGAGTAGACAGTGCAATTAGCTCTAAAATTTTACGGATCTGTAATACGCAAAACTCTATATTCGTAATTTTATATGTGGTTTTTGTTTTTCCTTCCCGAATATCAGAAATAGAGCGCAACCGCCATTTGATTAGTTGCATATTCCGCAAATAAAGTTTTTGAAGTTCCGTTTGCCTTTCAAGTTCATTTTTCATATAACTGCTACCAGCTCCTTCTTCAATTTCTTCAGCTCCGCATTGATTTCCATTTGCCGGTTCAACTGCTTCTCGCGCCGCATCTTGACTTCCAACGCAGCGATCTGCTTTTCTAGCTGCCGTCGTTTTTCGTCTCGCTCCACAGAATCCTGTAAGCTTTCTCCGGCATCCGCTTGCAGCGCATCGCCGGCGATCTGCCGCACAAGGTTTTCATAAACGGCATCCATGCTTAGCCCATCCACACGGAATTGTAGCTCATTTTCCGGCATCCACTCCGTGTGATAATACCGGCTCACTTTGAAAGCGCTGCTGCCGGACGCAGCCGCCTCTTTGTATCCAATCCACGCCTGCGCCTTGCCCTCGCAAGTCAGGATGAAAAGGACGTGGTACGGGATCTCTTTGTCGATCTGGCGGAGAAACGCTTCATCAAGCTGCTGAGTGTTCAGCCGGACTTCAAAGACCTCTATTTCGGTCACCGTTTCTCCTGTGGCTAGATTTAGTGTCGTGGCCGCCAATTTGTTGCGCCAATAAATGAGGCGGATCTGCTCCACAAAGACTCGTTTCAGTACTGGCGTAATGTCGATATTCTCATAAAATTTCTGTTTCGGTATTCGTTTGCCGAATTCGGTTGATGCAGGAAAACCGAACATGGAACCCTCCTCCTTATTTCACCACAAGGAAACAAATCAGCTCGAAGTCATCCAGTCCTGATACAGCGGAGAGCAGGGCGGTGGTGCCGCCGCGCTTGAACAGGCTGTCTATGTCGCTTTCCTCTTTCGCGTCAATGATGGAATTGATCGCCTCACTGAGTAGCTCGGAGACTTCGCCCATATTGCGTCCGTCATCCGTCTCTTGATTAAATTGCTTACACAGCTCCATGACCGGATCGTTCTTGCCTCGGCAAAGCAGCCGCATGGTGTCAAGCAGCTTCTTCGGATTCAGATAGTCACAGACGATCTCGCCCTCTTCACTGATATAGACCATGTAAAATGGGTGGATACGATTGCGGTTGTCGATGTTCACACTGTCATTGATATTCCGTAGGACGAAGATCACCCCGGCAGGGGAATCCTCTGTCTGTGCAACGACGGTATGCAACCCCTTTGGCGCTGTCTCAATATCGTCGTGCTGCTTCATATATTCCAGCAGATCCAGCCGGAACTCATTCAGCCCCAGATCCATAATGGAAATACCGCTGGTCATGTCCTCAATGTCCACCACTTCTTCTTGCAGCCGCTTAAGCTGCGCACGACGGTATTCCAAATCGCCTTTTTCCTCGGCGTTGATCAAGTCATCATCGCCAGTGGAGGTCATGACCGAAATCTTCATGCGGGTCTCAACACGGCTTTTCAGGTTAATATATTCGTCTAAGTCCATATCCGGCCAGAAGTTGACGAGCTGGATATGGTCGTTTTTGCTACCAATACGGTCAATGCGCCCGAAACGCTGGATAATACGGACAGGGTTCCAATGGATGTCGTAGTTGATCAGATAGTCGCAGTCCTGCAAGTTCTGACCTTCGGAAATACAGTCGGTGGCAATAAGGATGTCCAGTTCATCTGTGCTCCCTGGAAGCAAAACGGCTTTGCCTTTAGAGACCGGCGAGAAACAAGTCAGGACGGTGTTGAGGTCGGCGCGGAGCTTCGGTATGGTGGTTTTGCCGTCTACTGTGCCTGTGATCTCCGCTGTTTCCAGCCCAAACTTCCCCTTGGCAAACCGGCTGACATTCACATAAAGGTAATCGGCGGTATCGGAAAAAGCGGTGAAGATGATGATTTTCCTGTTGCCAGGGTTAATGGGATGCTCCATCTTTTTCTGGATGAGGTCAAACAATGTTTGCAACTTGGTGTCGTGTTCTGGCGTAATATCCGCTACCATCAGGCTTAGCAGTTCCAGATTTTCCGCATCTTTTTCCAGCTCCCGTTTCCATGAAACATAATCCATATCGGCAAGGTCAATTTTGACCTTCTTACCCACGGAGAAGAAGTCGGTATTCTGGTCATCATAGTCAAAATCCTCGCTATCCGACAGCTCTTCCAAATTGAGGACGCAATCACCGGACTGATAGTTGTTGATGGTTACAACCGTGTCTTCAATCAGCTTTTTGATTCGGTCGATCGTCAGCCGGAAGGAATACACCGAACTTTCCAGCCGCTTGAGCAAGTTGATGCTCATCAGACGTCGGATACCTTCCTCGCGTCCCTGCTGGGTCAGGCTTGTCCCCTTGTGGTGGGTCATGTCCAAATACTTCGCAAGGCGCGACGGCATAATGTAGTTCGACGGCGTATAGATGGACAAATTCAGTGACATGAGCAGTGTATAGATTTCATTGTAATTGATGGCATCACTCAGGTCAGTCAAGCAGGGACGCAGAGAGATCGGCGGGAGCCGTTCCGGAAATTTGCCAATGTCCGCAGTGTTATAATATTTTTCAATGTGCTTGCGAGACCGGGCGATGGTCACGCTGTCCAGCAGCTCGAAGAAGTCAAAGTCCAGCGTCCGCAGCAACGCATCTGTTGTACGTTGCTCAGCGGGAAGTTTGCTCCACGCGTTGAACGCCTTCTGCGCCTGACGGAAGATTTCGTCGATGCTTTTTGTTGTCGCCAACTTTTGATTGATCTGCTCAGCGTCGCCTTCATAGGCAAGTGCAAGCTGGTTTTTCAGGTCAATGAATCTATTGTTGACCGGCGTCGCGGAGAGCATCAGCACTTTCGTCCGCACCCCAGCTCGGACAACTTTGTTGAGCAGCTTCAAATAGCGGTTTTCCTTTGCGTCTTCACCGGACACCTCGCCGCCGTTGCGGAAGTTATGGCTTTCGTCAATCACCACGAGGTCGTAATTTCCCCAATTAAGGCGGTCAAGATCAATACCGTTGGACTGCCCGTGTTCCCGCGACAGGTCAGTGTGATATAGTACATCATAGCGCAATCTGTCTTCTGCTATGGGATTGTTGATATAGTTTCCCTTGTATGTATTCCAGTTTTCAGATAACTTCTTAGGGCAGAGCACCAGCACAGATTTATTGCGGTTTTCGTAATACTTGATCACAGCTAATGCAGTGAAAGTTTTACCAAGACCTACACTGTCAGCAAGAATACAGCCGTTGTATTTCTCCAGCTTATTGATAATCGCCAGGACTGCGTCCCGTTGGAAATCATACAGCATTCCCCAAATTTTGCTCTGCTTAAAGCCGGTAGCTTCATTGGGCATTTCATCTTCAGAGATATCTTCCAAAAACTCATGAAAGATGTTGTAAAGAGCAAAGAAGTAAAGATACTCCGGGGCATTTTCACGGTAGGCAGCAGAAATGGAATCTATGACCATATCGGTCACATCCTGAAGTCTTGCTTTATCATTCCAAAGCTGCTCAAATAATTTCAGAAAATAACCGGCATTCTCAAAGCTTTCTGTTTTCTGAACAGGATAATAAGCATTGTTTCCGCGCTCGCACCCCAAATCCACCGTCGTAAATCCATTGATCGGCATGTAGGAGCTTTCATCCACAGTCATAAATCCCATCATCTGCTCCTGAGTTGCATTTGATTTAAATATGACTTTTTTCTTAATCCATTCTGCGCATTCTTTTGCGATTGCTTTTTGTGTCAGCTCATTTCGAAGCCTGATCTCAAATTCTGTTCCATAAATACTGCGCTCTCTTGAAAGACGAGGTATATAAAATTCACGCTGCGCTTTCGGTGTTTTCTCTGTTACGAATGTAGGCGAAGTGAAAATAAATCGAAGCTCACGAATTCCCGATAACTGTTTCTTTAGTTCCTGGTATGCATAGATAGAAAAGCAAGCCGCAGCGATAGAGAGTTTGCTGTCCTTGCGGATACAAACCTTCAGATCATCTTTTATCGTTGTTGTGATATTATCTAAAATCTGCATATGCGACCTCTTTCTATCAAATGTATAACATTAAATCTATTACGCCTCCGATAATGATACCTCTTCTATGCATCTTTCCGTTTCACATATTTTCCGCTTTTGATTCTTGCGTCAGCAGGCTTTTGGGCATCATCAGGAATCCCCCATGTCCGACCAATCGTAATTATGCCAGGAATCCTGTTTTGTTTACACAACACCTGAATCCGCCGTTCAGAAATTCCCCAGCGCATTGCGGTTTCCTTGATTGAAAGATACTTCATAGCCCACCTCCTGACACATAAATGGATACAACATTACAACGTCCATTATATTCGAAATGGCGCACAAAATCAAGCTATGCAGTAGCATACAACCGCTTGAAAACAATCTTCCGCAAGCAGGGCATTCCTGTCCAGGAATGCTCGTTTTCGAGATTTCCGCCTCCGCGCAAACCTCTTCAAACGGCTTGTTGGGGCATATCCCCAATCCCCTTGAGATCATCACCACAGGTGATGGCTGCGCGTCCTATTGGACGCTTTACGGCATAGACGTCAAAGCCAAATCTATCACATAGCAAGAGTCGCAAAACAGCAAAAATCCCCGGCACAGCAGACCACCATTCTGTGATCCACTGCACCGGGGAATCTTCTATACACTACCGTTCCTGACTCTGCGCCTGTCCCTGCTCCTGTTCCTTCTGAAGCATTTCCTTCTCGGCCTCTTCACCTACACACGCCTCAGCCACTTTCAGTGCAATCTGATAATCCTGCATTTCAGCCCGTACCTTCCTGTACTCTGCATAGGTTTTCTTCTTGCTTTCCAGAACTTTCGCATACTCCGCATTCAATTCTTTCACTTTCGGAATCTTTTTGATTCCCAGCTGATCAAAAGCTTCCTTTGCCGCCTTGTGAAGCGTCAGTGCCTCTCGATGCGCCTCATAGAATTTCCGGCTGTAACCTGCCTTGCGGTATGCGATATAAGTCTCTCTGGTCTTTGCATAATTGACGATATGCTTCCGCAGGATCGCTATCTCCGTCAGTCTTTTCTCAGACTGTTTCACAGAATCCAAGAGTTCGTGGCTATGATGAGTGATATCCTCCGTTGTTTTCCGGAGCTGCTCCATAGTGTGGATATCCTTTTCCTGCAGAAACAGGATCGCTTTTGCCGCCGCTTTCAGATTATACACCTTCGCCCACCGCTCATATCCTGCGCCTTTTCCGGCGGCCAGTTTCTCCTGAATGTTAATGGGAAGATCCAGCGTGCGCCTGTGATTCTGCGGTTTACCGCTTTTAACCGGATGTCTTCCTTTGCCAGCCAATGCTGCTTTCAGATCTTCAACGGTATAGCCTTCTCCGAGAGAGCGGAAGCGCAGAAAACGCCCGCTGTCCTTACCACGGAGCGATGGCTGTTTCCCGTCTTTATATTCGAATCCTGCCTCCACAAGAAGTCGAATCAGTTCTTCAAAGTCCTTCGGTTTTTTCAGAAGTGCCCGGTCGATTGCCAGCCGGATATCATCACGATGGCAGGGGCGTCTGGGATAACCTGTCCTCTTTGTTCGCTCCTTGTATGGCCTCGGCTTGATCACGGATTTCCCATGCTCCAGACAGATCATATCGCTGAGCCGCTGCACCGCCAGACCGGAACGCCGGAAATCCCGGAATTTGTGCAGGCAGTCCAGGGTCGTGGAATTATATATGATGTGATTATGGATATGTGCCTTATCTATGTGAGTCGCCACCAGAAATGCGTGCTTCCCCTTGGTAAAACGCATGGCCAGCTCGTAGCCGATTTCATTGGCTTCCTCCGGCGTAATTTCCCCCGGTTTGAAGGACTGGCGGATCTGGTAGGCAATCACATCATGCTCCTGCGTCCGTCCGGTCATCTGCAGATACTGGCGTTTGGAGAGAAGGAATTCCTGATCGGCAGTCTCAGGGTCACACTCGTAGGAGCTGATATATTCGCCACCGTTGGTTTTCTCTGCATTCTGTGAATAGTCCGTTCTATCTGCCAGACACTGAGCGATAGTTTTTCCCTTATTGATATGGAGCGCAATCAGTCTGCATGCCGCCATTCCTTCGCCTCCTTCCCATCAGAAAAGGAGCCGCCCTTAAGACAGCCCCTTTGACTTTTACCGCAGCATCTTTTCGCGATCTTCGGCTCCGAGAAGATATACGCTCACGGCCATTTCATGTTCCATATCCATATAGTCAGACAACAGTTCTTCATATAATCGAAACAGTTTCCGGTCACCAATGGCCTTTTCAAATTCGTCCTCATGTTTCTTAAAGATTTCCTTCAGATGCTGATATTTTTCGTTGCACTTTACTGCCGTCACTTCCAATTCCGGATAAACGCTTTCGCAGTATTTCCGAATAAATTCTTTGTCCATCACAGCTCCTTTCAGGAATGAAGAAACCGTACCAGTGAGCCGTTGATGGAGCCGGAGATATCTACAATCATCATGGCCCCATACTGCAGAACCAGGCAGGCCACTTCCACGCCGATGAGAAACGCCACGTTGCCCCACTGGCCCTGGAAAGCACAGAAGATACCTACCAGAAAAATGAACAGCATGAAGATTCCGACCACAAAGGCAGACAGGTTTGTCATGATCTTGCCCAGCACCCAGAAAACGCCCAGCAGAAGAATGACGGGAAGCGCAAGTATCTTAAAGGGAAGTTTTAAAAGCCACATATTCAACGTCCTTTCTTTCGTGAAATCATTTTGTACCCTCATTATACAGGAGCGCTTCCCGCCTGCCAAGTTTACAAAAGGGCTTATCGGATCGATGCGAGACGGGAGAGCAGTTCCCTAGCGCACTGCCAGATTTCATCCAGCCGCGCCTGCAGATCCCGGATGTCTTCCTGATAAATGCTTCCCGTCTCATTAGCCCGTTTTGCGTATTGATTCAGGTTGTTGCTGCAGCGGCGCAGGAGAGAAACCAGTTCCTTCACATCCTGCAGATCCAGCTTCACGCAGTAACCGTCCAGTGCCATTTTTCGGAGATACGCGCTTTTACTGTGTATCCCCATCTCAGCCATTTTCTGATGGATTCGTTCCTGATCGCTTTTCGTCACAAAGAAATGCAGCTCCTGATCCTTTTTCTCCATTACAGCACAGCCTCCTCCCTTTCTGTTTCTCGCTTCGGTATCGGAGAATATCCCGCCCTGGATTTTAAATCTGCAAGCACAGATGGCCGTCTCACTAGCTCCTGCTCATCTGAAATGTGTTCGGCTTCTGGATGGGAATCATCCATATTCAGCGCCGCGTCCAGCTCCGCCAGTCTGGCTGATTTCTCCGCAAGCTCCCGTTCCTGTGGAAAGGGCTTCTGCAGTTCTTCCCTGGCGGCATTCTGCTGATTTTCCAGATTCATTAGCTCATTTTGCACCCGTTCCAGTCTGCCCGAAAGCCCGGACAAAGCATTGTCCATCCGGATGAGATTGCCCCTCGCGTCTTCTCCAAGAGTTACTTTGTGGCTTAAGGTTCCCTTCAGGATCACTTCAAATTCCTTAGAAAAGGCATTAAAACAAAGCTCCATGGAAAATCCTCGATACTCCCCCAGAGGAACCGGCCCGTCACCTTTCAGGTTCCGGCACGCCTCAATGATTGTTTTCCCGGCATCGGTTTTTTCCGTAAAGACTGCATCGCCGATTTTCACACCCGCAAAGCCGTCTGCCGGATGGGGATGAGACGCGGCAGTCTGGATATCCGCAGTCAGTCCCCGGATTATTTCCTGGCTCTTTTCAATCTCCGCCGGAAAGTATTTCAGCAGACGGTCTTCCAGCCGGAAATGCTGGCTCATGTGGTCTGCTTTCAGCACCTTCAGCCGGGCCACTTCAATATCCAGATCCATTTTTTCTTTAATCTGCGGATCTCCGGCGCATAAGGCTTTTATCTCGGCATAGGAGAGTGCCTGCTCATCCACGTCGTCGCAGGAACGGGCCGGAGATTTGGACGTCATGATTTGGCTGATAAATTTCTGCTTATTTTCAAGAGTCTGAAAGAGATAAGCGTCAAAAGTTTTCTCCGTCACATACTGATAAATCTGCACTTCTTTATTCTGGTTTCCCTGCCGGATGATACGGCCATTACGTTGAGTCATATCGGAAGGCCGCCAGCCCACATCCAGATGATGGACGGCGATCAGCCTGTCCTGCACATTGGTTCCGGCCCCCATTTTCTGTGTGCTGCCCATGAGAATCCGGACTTGGCCGCTTCGCGCTTTGGCGAATAATTCTTTCTTTTTCGCTTCGGTATCTGCCGTATGGATAAAGGCCACTTCCTGCTCCGGCACACCCGCCGCAATCAGTTTGGAGCGGATATCGTCATAGACATTGAAGGTGCCGTCATTCTTCGGCGTGGAGAGATCACAGAAGAGAAGCTGTGTCAGCCGTTCCTCTTTTCCCTCCTCCCAGATCCGCAGTACATTGGAAACACAGGCGTTGACTTTACTTCCGGGATCATCCGGAAGCAGCGGATTCATCAGCCGCTGATCCAGTCCCAGCTTCCTGCCGTCAGAGGTGATTTTAAGCATATTGTCCACAGTAGAATCCACCATACCACTGTGGACTGCCGCAGCCCGTTCCGACAGTTCCGCCACCATGGCCTGCTGGTGCTCCGAAGGCTGAACCACCACAGTCTCAAATTTTGCCTCCGGTACTGGCAGGTTCAGTTGGTCGCTGGTTTTGATATCTGCGACTTCCTTAAACATGGCCATCAGTTCCGGGAGATTAAAAAACTTCGCAAACCTCGTCCTTGCCCGGTATCCGGTTCCCTCCGGAGCCAGCTCAATAGCGGTAGTCGTCTCTCCAAAAGTGGACGCCCAGCAGTCAAAATGTGTCAGACCTTTCTGCCGAAGGGTTCCATATTGAAGATAACGCATGACCGTATAAAGCTCCGTCATGGAGTTGCTGACGGGCGTACCTGTGGCAAATACCACGCCGCGCCCTCCGGTCAGTTCATCCATATAGCGGCATTTCAGGAACATATCCTGTGATTTCTGCGCCTCGGAGGTCGAAAGCCCCGCTACATTGCGCATTTTTGTAAAAAGGAAAAGGTTCTTAAACGCATGACTCTCATCCACAAACAGCCTGTCCACACCTAGCTGCTCGAAAGTAATCACATCGTCTTTTCTGTCTGCACCCAGCAGTTTATCCAGCCTTGCCTGCAGAGATTTTCTGGTCTTTTCCATCTGCTTAATGGTAAAGCTGTCGCCTCTCTGGAATTTTAACTCGCTCAACGCATTGGTAATCTCGTCAATCTGCTCCCGGAGAAGCCGTTCCTGGCGTTCTGCGCTGATGGGAATCTTCTCAAACTGAGAATGTCCGATAATCACCGCATCATAGTCCCCGGTAGCAATCCGGGCACAGAATTTCTTCCGGTTCGCAGTCTCAAAATCCTTTTTGGACGCTACCAGCAATTTCGCGCTGGGATACAGCCGGAGGAATTCATTGGCCCACTGGAGCGTCAGGTGGTTGGGCACCACAAAGAGAGACTTCTGGCAAAGACCCAGCCGTTTGGATTCCATGGCAGACGCAGCCATTTCAAAGGTCTTTCCTGCGCCGACCTCATGGGCCAACAAAACATTTCCCCCATAAAGCACGTGAGCGATGGCGTTGCGCTGATGAGGCCGAAGTTTAATATCTGGATTCATGCCGACGAAATGGATATGACTGCCGTCATACTCCCTGGGCCTGGTAGCATTGAACAGCTCATTATAGCGGTTACACAGCCGCTCCCGGCGCTCCGGTTCCCGCCAGATCCAATCCTGAAACGCATCTTTTATGGCCTGCTGTTTCTGCTGGGCCAATGTCGTCTCTTTCTTGTTCAGGACACGTTTCTCCTTGCCGTTGGGATCTTCTACCGTGTCATAAATCCGGATATCCTTCAGGTTCAGCGTCTCCTCCAGAATCCGGTAGGCATTGGCACGTTCTGTGCCATAAGTGGTATAAGCCGCCACATTGTTCCGGCTGACTGCGCTTTTTCCGCTTATCTGCCATTCTGCGGTAATGGGAGAGTAATGCACTTCAATGGAACGGAACAGATAAAATGGCGTCTCAAATGTTTCCTGCATAAACCGCTGGATATCCTCTGCCTCAATCCAGGTGGCTCCCAGGCGCACATCAATCTCAGAAGCGTCCAGATCCTTTGGCTGTGCCTTCGTCAGAGCCTCTACATTGACAGTAAAGGCGCTGTCACTTTTGACTGCTGTCTGAGCAATCCGCAGTTTCTCACGGACATTCCCGGAAAGGTACTCATCCGCAGTCTGCCAGCCCGCTTCCGGCTGGTCAGAAGACAGAGGATCTTTGAAGATGACTCCCCTTAATCCTTCCATAATAGCCTCGTACTCGCCGGGTGTACCAAGAAGCTCCGCCATAAATGGAAGATCCACCTTACCACGTTCTCCGATGGAGACAGCCAGGGCTTCGCTGGGCGTGTCCACATGAGTGACATGGCGTTCCGGGCGGATAGTACGTTTCGTAAACATATCCGCCTTACTTTCCAACTCGCCGTTCTCATTGATATTCTCCAGGGAACAGAGCAAGTAATAGGAAGAATCATCCGCAAATGCCTGGGCATTGCTGCGGGAATTGATCAAGCCGTACTCCGCAGTAAACTTATCATAGAGCGTGTCCAGTTCCTGCTGTTTTGCGTGAATATCTTCCTCCGGATAGTCCTCCATCTGGTAGTCAATCAGCTCATTTACCGCCTGACGAAGCTCCACCAGGCCCCGTATCCGTCCTTTGGCCGTTTCGTTTAATTCCACCGGGAGCATGACAGAATTTTCCCGGAAATACACCTCGCCGTCCACAATGGTATAAGAGTAGTTCTTCA